>OBLW0100000190.1_pt1 | contig 51451 bp, 24 predicted proteins | sample 1520161 | NCBI WGS metagenome assembly OBLW01 (sample SAMEA3539309, study PRJEB22396) | soil metagenome | biome: tundra; feature: field; material: soil | place: USA | collected 2010-05 | depth 0.15 m
GAAAGTGGAAGGCCATGTGGCACTCGTCGCCATCGCCGAAGTAGGGACGGACATCAGCAGGCCACTGGTTGGCTTCGGCCAGGATCAATCGGTTGGCGTAGCCGGCATCGATGGCGGCGCGGATGGTCTTGATGACCGCGTGGGTCTCGGGCAGGTTTTCGCATGACGTGCCATCCAGCTCGACCAGGTACGGGATCGCGTCCATGCGCAGCGCGTCGACGCCCATGTCGAGCCAGAAGCGCATCGCCTTCAGTACCTCCTCGATCACCGCCGGGTTATTGAAGTTCAGGTCCGGCTGGTGTGAAAAGAAGCGGTGCCAGTAGTAGGCCTTGGCCGTCTCGTCCCAGCTCCAGTTGGACTTTTCCGTGTCGGTGAAAATAATGCGGGCGTCCTGGAAGAGGTCGGTGGTCGAGGACCAGACATACATCTCGCGAGCCGGCGAGCCGGCCGGCGCCAGGCGTGCGGCCTTGAACCATGGGTGCTGATCGCTGGTGTGATTGATGACCAGTTCGATCATGACCTGCATGTTGCGTTGGTGTGCGGCGTCGAGAACCTGCCTGAAATCGTCCAGGGTTCCGTAGGACGGGTTGACGTCGACGTAGTTGGCGATGTCATAGCCGTCGTCGCGCTGGGGTGAGGGAAAGAAAGGCAGAAGCCAGATGCAGGTGACGCCGAGGTCCCGAAGGTAGTCGAGCCGCGAGAGCAATCCAGGGAAGTCCCCAATGCCGTCGCCATTCGAGTCGGCGAAGGCCCGGACGTGGAGTTCGTAGATGATCGCGTCTTTGTACCAGAGGGGATCGCTTGCGCTTGCCAGCTTTTTCACTCTTCAGTTCTCCGAGGTGCTTGGATGCGCTCTTGCCTGCTATTTGCTTAGGTTACAGCAACGGCATTGAATTTCTGGACAACGATACGGCAGGCCCAATCAATGCACAAATGCGCTTACCTTTAGACGCGCCAATTGGTATGGAACCGGGTGACACTCTTCTAGGCACTTCTTCGCACGAGCGCGCGCCAATGGCATGCAAACTGCTCACTTGAGGTTTCCCGTCCAGGCTGACGAAAAGAGCGCTCCGAGGCGCCTCCCGAGTGTCTGAGCACTCTGCTTTCGCCGGATGAAGAGAAGTCAATGTATCTACCGAGATTGGCTCACGGAAGGGCAACAATCGCAGGTTTCCACGAGCTGTGGACTGGACGATGTGGGCCCCTACTCTCTGGCTTCTGCTAGCGATGTCGAAAGCAAAGGTACAAACGAAGGTACGTTTGCAGAGGCCCTATGCTCTTTAAAGGACTTAAGGCTTCTTAAGATATCGCAGAGTGATCTATAAGTCTATGATTCTTATAGAACTTGCAATCTGTCACGGCAGAGGTCGCGGGTTCGAGCCCCGTCGTCCCCGCCAGATTCTAAAGGACTTAGGTCCGATCTGGCATGTGACATTAAAGTACAAAATAGTACAACAATGGAAATCTGCGGGAATGGACCCTCTGGGTCGGTCGGAAACACTCCGGTCGGATCATGGAACCAGGCTGCCTGCTGCTGTCTCACCTTACGGCGCACACCTTGCATTGAGCGGAATGCGAATTGACGCTCCGAGCCGGCTTGGCGACCATAATCACTCGCTTGAACCCTGAAGATCGAGGGCCTGCTCGGAAGTTCTTCGGAGCACCGGGTGCGCACTTCTGAAATACCCTGGGCCACACCAGATGGTCCACTTGGTTCAGGGACAGGTCAGAGAGCCTTTTGCTGGCGGAAGTAGAATGATCGCCGAGATGACCTTCAACTCCGCTCATGTAGACGGCGCTCGATGCAAAACGAGCGCCGTCTTTGCTCAAGATTGACTTGTGAAGAGTGGGTCCCTGTTGCCGGATCCAACAGCCTTTCGTGCTTTCTCAGTGCATAACGAGCGAGCAAGGATGCAACCGCACTAGGAGTTTCGTGCCGCATTACTTCACCTAAAACTCAACCTCATACAGGTGCCAGCGGGCTACTTCTGCAGTTCGTTTTGGGGTCTTCCAAGGGTGATCGTAGAGAAGCCCAACATCCGGGGGCGTCACCGCAAATAGCGCAGCTCCAACGCCATTCGGCTTTGTGCCGAGAGGCCCGACAACACAAATGTGACGTAGCGAGACATTGCTGAAGCCAGATTTAATTGCCGGCTCAGCCGTTGAGTAAACTGCAAAAGCCGCTCAAACATTATGTCTTTCACTTTGGGGATTTGTTCCCGCGGGTAGGCTTCATTGTGACTATACTGATCCGTGCCGGAGAGCTTTGATTTACTTGCATTACGTACCCGGAACCATGAGAATTCCAGATGCCGAAATGAACCTGGAAAGGCAAGTAGGATAAACATGAAAACGAGAATCAATCTTGCACTTATGGTCGCACTGGCGCTCACGCTGATTGGCGCCACGTTGACGATGACGGCACAGGCCGGGGCGGGACCCAATGTTCCTCTGCCAAGGCCGAAAGGCCCTTGTGACATCTACGCCGCCGCCGGCGACGCCTGCGTGGCCGCCCACAGCACCACGCGCGCGCTGTACGCCTCGTACAACGGCCCACTCTACCAGGTGCTGCGCCAGTCAGACGGCAAGACGCTGGACATCGGCGTCGTGCAGCCCGGCTCGTCGGATGCGGGGGGATACGCCAACGCGGCCGCGCAGGATGCATTCTGCGCGAACACCTATTGCTGGATCACCACGATCTACGACCAATCTCCCAAGCACAACGACCTGACCCAGGCGCCCCGCGGCGGATTCAGCGGCCCGGCCATGGGTGGGTTTAACAACCTGCCGATTGCCGACATGGCGCCGATTACGATCATGGGCCACAAAGCCTACGGAGTCTTCATCGAGCCGGGCATGGGCCTGCGCCATAACGACGCGAAGGGCACCGCGGTCGACGATCAGGCGGAAGGACAGTACTGGGCGATTAACGGCCTGCACTTCAACAACGGCTGCTGCTTCGACTATGGCAACGCTGAGATCGACAGCCGCGACGACGACAACGGCACCATGGAAACCGCCTACTTTGGCAACAACGCGGGCCCGTGGTTTCACGGCATTCTCCCGGGGCCGTGGATTGAGACCGACCAGGAAAATAATCTTGCCGGTTGCGCCAACGCCGATGGATCCAAATACTGTGCAAACCTCCCCACTGTTACCTGGCGCTTCGTAACCGCGATGGCGAAGGGCGAACCCCATCACTGGACAACCCTTGGCGGCGACGCGCAGCAGGGCGCACTGTCGGTGATGTTCGACGGACCGCGCATCAACTCCACTTATGACCCGATGCGCAAGCAAGGGGCCATCCTGCTGGGGAACGGCGGCGACAACAGCAACCAGTCGCAGGGCACATTTTATGAAGGCGCGATGACGGGCGCAGGCACCTTTCCGACAGACGCCACCGATCAACTGGTGCAGGCGAACGTTGTGGCGGCCAAGTACGGCGTGTCGCGGCTGAGCCTGGCACCGGCGTCGGCGAGCGCCACTCCGCCAGGACTGCAGACTTTCTCGCCCGGCGGCTCGCAGGACACTACCGTTACGTTCACCAACACCACGGGTCCGCCTGCGCAGGGCGTCGAGTTGAGCATTTCAGTGCCCAGCAAACAATGGACGTCTGTCGTTTCGGGCACAACCAAGACGTCGAAGACATTCGCTGACCCGGTTGCGCCGGGTGCGAGCGTGAGCGCGACCTTCAAGGTCACTTCGGGGCCGGCGGCCTTCAATGGCGATCTTATCGCCAACGCCTCGTGGACCAATCCGACGAGCGCGAAGCAATCTGAGACAGCGGCCGAGAAGGTGCGGAACGTAAGTCCGATCAAGATCAACGAATTCCGCATCAGCTCCGGTCCTCCTGCCAACTCGACGGACTCGTTCATCGAGCTCTACAACGCAGGCAGCAGTAGTGTCGACATCTCCAACTGGGCGCTGACCGAGCATCCGACGCAACAGGCGATTTTCTCGGCAGTGAAAATTCCGGCAGGGACAAAGCTTGCGGCTGGCGGATTCTACCTGCTTGGTCTCTCCAACTCCGGGCTGGCGGTTCCTGCGCACGCGGGTGATACCACCATCAACGTCAGGAGCACGACCGGCATGGCTGCTGGTGACGCGATCAGCATCGACACCGGCTCAAGCGTGGAGGCGCGCAAGATCGCAAGCGTCGGGACGGCGGCCAGCAACAATACGACGGTGTGGCAACCTGTCCCTGATGGTCCGGTAATCACCATCCCCATTGGCTCGACCAACGTGCCTGTCACGAACGCGTCCGGCATCGTGGTCCGCGAGAAGATTGCCATCGGCTATGGCGCCACCTACCCCACCGTTGCAAAGGCCCAGGAGCAGTACGAGGTGGTCATGGTGACCGCGGTCGGCAAGAGGGGTACTCAAGCCTTTCTGGGGGCGGACGCGGCAGCAGGCGCGACCAACATCAAGGTGACTTCGGTCGCCGACATCTCGGTCGGTGACAAGATCAGGTTGGACATCGACAGCGTTGGCCACGGGATCGAGGCTGTCACGGTCACGCATGTCGGCACGCAGTCCAGCCGCACGAACCTCGCAGCTGATGCAAGCGCCGGCGCGACCAATATCAAAGTCCGCAGCGTGACTGGTTTCGCAGTGGGCGACAAACTGACAGTTGGCACTCCCGCGAACCGGGAAATGGTTACCATCACCACTGTCGGCACCGGGGGTCCAACCGGCACCGGCATGGACCTTACACCGGCCCTCTCCAAGGCACATGGCAACTCAGAGGGTGTGGTCGTTCCGGGCACGGGCCTTGATCTGGCCGCCCCATTACAGTTCAGCCATGCTGCCAACCTTCCCTTCGCCGATCGAGGAACGGGGATCAGCTTCGAGCCGGCGACGGCTTTTGCGCACTCGAGCAACGAGCCCGTCCAGGCGCTGGGCACCGGTATTACGCTCGACAGCCCACTGGCCAACGGCCACGCGATCAACGCGGTTGTGCGTGATGCCACGGTCACGACAGCGGGCTACCAGGGGATGCCCGTACCCAACCAGTGGTTTGGGGGACCCGCTTTCTCAACCAACGCCCTCACCTTCGGGGACCGCACCATCTCAATTAACGCCGGCAACATGGTGCTGCGGGACGCCGCTGGACTGGTTGTCGACAGCCTCAACTACGGCGGCCTCGTCGACCCATGGGCCGGCGAGGGTTACCAGGCCACTTCCGGATCGGAGCAGAGCGGGTGCCGCGTGACTGCGCCCGGCCTGGTGAGTGGCTTTGGGCCGTTCGCTTCGGCTGCCCCCGCGTCCAATATGAGCGCGGGCCGCTTTCCTGACGGCATCGATACGGAAAGCAACTGCACCGATTTCCTGACGCAACCCGCCACCACCCTGGCAAACGGTTCGGCCGCCGGCGCAACCAATATCAAAGTCCCCAACGTGGCAGACTTTGCCGCCGGCCAGACGATCACGATTGATACTGGCGCGAGCCGAGAGTCCGCCGTCATCGCAACGGTTGGCACATCAGGCGCCACCACGGCGGCCGCCGCAACCAACGTGGGCGCGACCGTAATTCGTGTTTTCAGCGTGACAGGCTTTAGCGCTGGCCAGACGATCACCATTGACAGTGGTGCAAACCATGAGACGGCGGTTGTCGACTCCGTAGCATTCAGCAGAGGCGGCGCCACAATCATCGTCGCTGCGCCGCTCACTCTTGCGCACCCGGCCGATGCACAGGTCTCCGGCAGCGGCATCACGCTCACCGCCGCACTGACCCAGGCGCATGCCAGTGGGGCGCCGGTCGAAAGCGACGCTCCCACGCCGGGTGCGCCCAACCACTATTACAGGAGGCCTCATTGAGGGTGCATGTCGAACTGAATTGGACAGCATTAACTCGATAAGAGGATGGGGCGCCGGGTGCCACATGCCCGGCACAATTTGAAAGAATGCAATCGGCGGCGTACCGGTCACCCGGCATGCCGCCGAATCATTTCGAGGCGCCGCCGGGTGTCGGGTGCCCCAGGTCTCGATTCTGAGACTTGGAAAATCACGAATCTCAACCACCCTCGAACCGGAGCTTACGGGCTGGTAGGTCGGGGTTTCAATCCCGACACAAACCGATTCATGAAATCTTCGAGAGATCGTGAACGCGGCTGGCGCCGCGTTTATGCCCGACAACTCGAATAGGTCGTAGTGGACCGATGGGGAGAGTGGGTCATGGAGAGTCGGCAGGAGCGTGATTCATGAAGCGCCCTTTCCTGGCTGGCGGTGAGCATGTGAGCGGAGGCAGGGATCTTCTGGCGCGGGCGCGCGAGGTGTTGTGTTTCCGGCAGGACGGAGACACCTACTCCTTGAGTGTGATTCCTCCGGCAGATGCCGATTCAACGGTGCCTGATATCTCATCCACCGGCTCGGTGTAATACCGGTCGGTCATGCGGATGACAAACTCACGCTTCTACTTCACCCGTGCCAGGATCTTCTCGTACTCGATCTCGAGTTCGGTGTTGCCCTGTGCCTGTCTGCCGATCTTCTGCCGGTAGGTGTTGTACTCACGTGAGTAGGGAGCCACATCGGCCAGGATGGCCAGCTTGTGGATGTCTGGATAATCTTCTGGGTTGACGTCTTTCAGTTCTGGATGAAATGCTGCATAGCCCTCACCAAGCAGACGGGCATACCGGCGATCCGCTGGTCCTAGATAACGCCGCCATAAAACGAGACCGCGAGCATGGCCAGAGCCTTCGCCAGATCGCGAAAGGCCATCAGATCTCCACGGCCACGGTGCAACGTGTGCTCCGAATGCCGCCGGACAAGCGCAAGTTATGGAAGCGCTCGATAAATCAACCTGAACCAGCCTCCTTTACTCTGTGACAAAAGGGGTCTGAAAACTCACCCAATAAATCCAATCAAATCAACTGCCGGATCTACCGATCCGGCAGTTTGAAAAGGTATGGGTTATCGCACATCAGGGGGCTTCTCCAAACACTGCTCCGCGCCGTTCGTTGCCGAGCATGGTCATCAGGATTGCCAGAACAAAGACGACAGCGGCGGTGGCAGCCAACGCGTCAGAGTAGCGGCCATTGCGAACAAACGCCGCCTCAAGATAAACGACTGCGCTAGCCAGCAAGACTCCAATTTGATTTCCCAAACCGGGCAACGATCCCCGGATCGAGTCGGGAGAAAGTTCGGACAAGTGAGCGGGCAACACTCCCCAGGCACCCTGTACGAAAAACTGAATGAGGATTGCACCGGCGATGAGGAGAGAGAGCGAATGCGAGAACGCCCACATGGGAATGACGCAGAGCCCACCGATGAGGGCCAGCACGATTGACCGGCGGCGACCGAACTTGTCAGAGAGCGCACTGACTGACAGTGCGCCCGCTATGCCACCAGCCATGGAAAGCGCGGACAGGAAAGCTCGTCCTTTGGCAGCGATTCCCCACTGGCGCTCGAGAAAAGTTGGATACAGGTCCTGGGTGCCATGAGAAGTCATGTGCATGGTCATCATGAAGAGCGTGACGTAGGCCAGGAGTTTCCAGTGCAGGATAAGCGTACTCCAAAGGGCACGCCAGTTCTTTTGATGCGTGCGCTTCCATACGGCAGACTCGCTGACGTTGAAAGCAACAAAGACGGCAGCGGCCAGGGCGGGCAGCGGCCCTAGGAAGAAGAGTGGACGCCAGGAGAATCGGTCGTACAAGAGAAAATAGGAGGCTGCCGCGAAGAGGTAACCGATGGCGTAGCCCTCCTGAAGCAATCCCGAGAATACGCCGCGCAGACGAATGGGAACCTTCTCCATGGCCAGCGAGGCGCCAACTCCCCATTGACCGCCCATGACGATTCCGAAGACAGCGCGAATGAGAATGAATTGACCGAATGTGTGGGAGAGACCAGTGAGGATTTCTACGACGGCGAACGCGAGCAAGTTGATCGTGAGGGGAATCCGTCGGCCATAGCGGTCGGCAATGAGGCCAAATATAATGGCCCCGACAGGCCGGAGCGCCAAGGTTGCCGTAAGCGCAAGCGCGACCGTTTTGTCGTCTTTGGCGAAGCTATGGCCGATGGCCGTGAGGCTGAAGACTACAAGGAAGAAATCGAACCCGTCGAGAGCCCAGCCCGAAAATGCACATACGAACGAGCCTACCCACTGATCACTTGTCGATGGTGGGTTTCGAAGAGGCTTGGCAGAGGCGACCATAGAATACCGATGAGAGGAGAGAGCCCAATCACCCAGAAAGCTGAAGCGTAAGGCTTCAAACTCACTCCAGCTTTCCAGATGTAGGCAAAAGATAGTATCTGACTCATGTTATGCGAAACGTAACCTATGCGAGACTTAACTTTTGAACCGCGGAACCTACGGCTTTGAGATTGGCCAACTTCATCTCAGAGTACTTGCGTGAGATGAGAACGCCGTCGGCCCCGCCGTGGAATGCAGCTAGGACAGCGTCTTCGGTGCCGCCAGGCGTGCACTTGCTGTGGTTTTCAGCTGTAGGAATATCGATGTCGATTCCAGGCCAGAGGAGAGTCTTGGTCCCCTCGAGCCCTGCGCGCGCGCGTTTTGTCTCGCGGTAAACATAGTCGGCGGAGAAGCCGGTAAATGGAATTTCTGCAAGGCCTCTTTCCTGGTAATCCAACACGCGGTAATGGAAGTCGAGCAGCTCCTGTTTGGGAATATCCCCAAACATGGATGAACCTACGTTGTTGACATAATCAGCCATGCGCTCGCCGCCGCAGTTGTGGTAGATGACGATCTTGAGAAAGTCGGAATGAGGTGCGATGGCAGCGAGGTCCTGCTCGGCACGATAAATGGGATTGAAGGAGTTGTTATGCCAAATGTGCCAGCCAACCTGGATAGAAGGCTTGACCGACTTGATCTTTTCATAGATTGCGGCATAAGTCTCCCGGAGACTGTCGGTCCACAGCATCTCCCAAGCGAGCAACTCCGGATAGCGCAGCATGAGGCGCCACATCGCGACATAGTAGCCGTCGACCGGGCGCTTGCCTTGATGCGACGCAGCCACGAATTTCTGCAATTCGAGGAAGCCCTGGCGAGCACGATCCGGATCGATGCCGCGCGATTTGGCCTTGGCTACGCAGTACTGGCAGAAGCAAGTAACATGGCCGCCTTCTGCGCGGCCGTGACTGGCGCCGAGCATGTTAGAGAAGGCGCCCTGGCGTTCCGATCCCCACATGATGCCGTCAATATCGTAAGTCCGCGCCCAGTTCTCCGACATGCCAAGAAGCCAGTTACGATAGTTCGGATTGTTAAAACAGAGCGTAACGGCGTCGTCGCCGGATAGTTCCTTTTCTTCGAGTTGCTGAATATTGGGCAAGCCCTTAAGGAATACATCTTCGAACCAGCAAATGGTTTTCATTCCGCGCTTGCGGGCAGAGGGTAGCACCTCTTTCAGCACGTCGTAGTTGCCAAAGTCAGGCGCGCGAAATTCCTTGAAGACCGTATCGGAAAAGTACTTCGGATTCACCTCCGTGAAGCACCCGCCATGGAACGTGTCTGTGTCATACGCCTGCTTGCCGTGATCGGGAAGCGGCTGGCCCGGCACCTGGCGGCCTGCGATTCCGCGTCCATAAGTGAAAGTTGCAACGAACAAAGTGTTGATTGCAGCGTCCTGTTGAAATTCGTCTAATGCCTTCTCGACCCCCTCGTCGACGAAGGACACAGCTCCCACCTGGAGTCCGATCATCTTTGAGGTTACTGGAGCGGCTGCAGCGTGCGAAGCCGGTACTGCCGTTGCCAAGGCCGCAGCGGATGCGCTTTGAATGAATGTTCTTCTGTCCATGGTGATTCCTCTCCAACTTAGGTTTAGTCAAGGCCCAGAATCAGGGCGGGATTTCTCTTCGACATCACTTCAATTTCAGCAGGGGTCAAGCCTTCTCTTTGCAGTCCTTCGAAGAACGAAAGCAGGCCGTCCGGATGAGGCGGATTTGCCGGATGCCCCATATCGCTCGAAAGTACACACTTATCAATGCCCACAGCGCGAATCGCCTGGGCGTAATCGGCGAATTCGAACTCCTTGAAAGGACCGATAAGTCCGTTATAAACGAACTCAATCCAAGCTCCGTTGGATGCCGCTTCCTTCATCTGACTTATTTGCATATGAATTGGAGCAATCATGGCATGAGTGACTACGATCTGACGAACTCCATGTCGATGTGCTTCCTGAATCAGCAAGAGAACTTCTTCTGAGGTTGAATGCCCTGTTTCCAAAATCAGGTCATGGCGAGCGATTACATCCAATACATTCTTCACCTCCGGCAGAAGTTCGCCGTTGCTTGATACAGACACAAACGGTCGAGACTGTTTGGAGTAGAGGACCTGTGCTTCAGTGTCAAACGATCCCATCCAAACAAAGCGCCCTGCTCCCCCAGTGACTTTGGCCATATGATCGACCGCATGAGGATTCATGCCGCCCACTGGGAGATTGAGAGCAACGCCGCCAAATACCTCGATCCCAGTCACCACTTTACGAACCAGATACGCAAGACTCGCCGTCGGTTCAAAGTGGTTCTTGAGAACAATTCCGCGCATTCCCTGTGCCTTTGCAAGACGCGCGAGATCCAACGCGTCAATAGTCCGGGCAAGGCTGTCAGGACCACAGTGGCAGTGGATATCGATTACCCCGGCCAGGGGCAGCTCCGAAGGGTCTGAGGTCATTGAATTCCCAGTGGCAAATATTGTTGTAAGGCCCTGAAGAGCATTAGACGATCCCTATCTCGCGAAGTGCGTCACCTACAGCCGCCAAGTTTGCCAGCTTCATTTCAGAATATTTGCGTGAAATTACCAGCCCCTTTGCACCCCCACGAAAGCACGCCTTTGTGCATTCGTTTACAACCGGCGGACTGGACCGGCTGAATTGAAGATCGACGTTGGCAATATCGACGTCGAGCCCCGGCCAGATCTGAGCATTGGTACTCTTCACACCTTCGACTGCGCGCTTTGTCTCTCGAAAGACATAATCCGCGGAGAGACCCGTGTATGGAAGTTCTTCGTAGCCTCTTTCTCTCAGATTCATTATCCGATATTCGAATTGCAACGCTTCGTCGATGGGCATATCGCCGTAGATCGTTTTGCCGGCACTGGTGATGTAGGTTTCCATCCGTGTGCCGCCCAGGTTGTTGTAAACCGTAATCTTCATGAAGTCAGAGTATTTGCCGATCTCAGCAAGGTCAGTCTGTGCGCGAAAGAAAGAACTAAAACTCAGAGCATGCCAAACGTGCCAACCCACCTTTGCTTCCGGACGGATTGCCTTCGTCTGCTTGTAGATCGCTTCATAGGTCTCGTGAACGCTGTCGTTCCACATTGTCTCCCAGGCCAGAACCTCCGGATACCGGAACAGGATGCGCCAGAGGGTGACGTAGTAACCATCGTTCGGCCTCTCGCCCCCCCGACAACTCTTTACCCACTTCTCAAGCGCGTGAAATCCCTCGAAGGCACGCTCGACGTTCACGCCCCTTGACTTTGCCTTTTCCTGGCAGAACTGGCAAAAGCAGGTCACGCGCGCAGGGTCGTTTCCATTGCGGTTGTGAACAGATTCCACCATATTCCCAAAGGCGCCGTAGCGTTCAGATCCCCACATGATCCCATCAATGTCGTAGGACTTGATCAAATCCTCCTGCAATGCCAGCCAGAATTTGTGAGTATCAGGATTATTGAAGCAGACGGTCTGCGCATTCTGTCCATAGAGATCACGCTCCTGGAATTTCTCTATACCAGGAATGGTCGAGCCGAAAACGTCCTCGCTCCACGCGTAGACTTTCATTCCGCGTTTCTTTGCGGCGGGAATCACCAACTCAAGACAATCAACATTCCCGTAATCCGGCGCCTTTACCGGCTTGAGCGCGGTGTCTTTGTAGTACTGCAAATGGGGCGTGGCGTAAACGCCGCCATGTCCCTTGGAAAAGTCCTGATCCTGCAGAACCCCGTGATCCGGAAACGGGTGACCTTTAAGCTGCCTGCCAGTTATGCCGGTACCGTAACTGAATGTCCCCATGAAAAGGGCGTTGACTCCGCCCTTTTCCTGGAGAATGTCCAACACCTTCTCAGTACCTTCATCGAGAAAGGAAACAGCATCGATCTGAATGCCGATGACAGGTTTATCAGGCAAGTTGGTTGCTGCTGCTGCCTGCACAGCACCCGGCGCTGGATCCGGTGCAGCATGAAGCCCGCTGAGAGGCTGGGCAAAGGCCGTTCCCAATGCAGCAACAGCAGAGCCTGCACCGGCAAGAAATCTACGACGATCGATTCCCGACATGATATTCCTTCCCTAAAAGTAAATCTTCGCTGCCGCCTGGAAGATGCGATTTGCATTGAGAGTACTGGTCACCTTGCCGGCTGAAGAGGACCCGATGGTTGCGTTGGGTGCAGAAAAGGTTGGGTGATTTGCCAGATTAAAGCTCTCAAAGCGCATCTCTAACTGCCTGCTCTTCGAATCGCCGAGTGCAAAAGTTCTCTTCACAGTTGCATCCAGATCAATCAATCCGTCGGCGCGCAGGACGTCGCGCCTTGAATTGCCGTAGGTATATTGCGTCGGGGATACGAACGCTGATGGGTCGAACCACTTAGCCGGCGTCGGGCTCGAGAGCTTGCCGCTCGCGATGCGGTTTGGCCATTGACCGGACACGCCTGTATTCGCAACGTCACTTGAGAGGGTTGGCGTGAAGGGCTGGCCGGTGCGGTCAACAAAGACGCCCGCAAGCTCCCACCCACCGACCAGTGCATTTACCACTCCGTTGCTGCTATTCAAGAAGGTTCGGCCTTTTCCAAAAGGAAGCTGATAGACAGAACTGATGGTCAGGTTGTTGGTTATGTCGTAGCTGCACAAGCCATAGTTCTGACCCAGAAGCGTCAACGTTGGCGGTCCGCTTTCCACAGAGCCATTGTCCAGGCACTTGGCCCGCGTGTAGGAAACGAGTGCATAAACTCCCGAACCCATTCTCTTTTCCAGAGTTACCTGGAGCGCGTTATAGTTGGCAACGCCGTCGCTCAAACTGATGCCCGCTGGTCCCCATTGCGGAAAAGGCCTGCGGCTCTGAACGTTGCCAGGACCCGGTGTCGGGACATTTTCAGCAACGCTGATCAATTGGTTATGTATAGTTCTGTTTCCGGAGTAACCGAGGTTCAGCGACATGTCCTTCAGAAGCTGTCTTTCAACCGCAAAGCTATATTGATACATCAAAGTGTGATTCATATTGACCGGAGCCGACGAGATTGCCGGTTGTTGACAACTGGCCAAGACCGGACCGACGCCGCCGGGCCAGTTCGAACCTGTGCAGGGTAGGCCGGGATTTGGATTGGCAGCGACAAGGGACGATCCCACCCACTGGAAAGGGTTGGACCAAAAAAACTCACCTGTCGCGGCAGAGTTGACGAAAATGGGGCTTGCGGCTGGATTGGTAATTGTTTGCTGGATCATGATCGGAGGGACGTGGGCCCATTGAAGCGACATGTTGGTATCCAGAAACACTGGGAAAAGTCCATACGCCGCGCGAATAACGGTACGATTGTTTCCGCCCGGGCGCCAAGCAAGTCCTACACGCGGGACATACAAGCCGGGCCCCGTCTTCCGGATGGACTCCGGCAGATGAAGTGCGGCGGTTCCCTCAATTCTGTCGCTGAAGAGCGGGATAAGCTGGGCAGTCTCCGGCTGCGCTGTTGGATCGAGCAACGTTCCGCTGCCGTTGGTGGGAACAATGATGAGGCCTTTTGCGGAATTGTTGAAGCCTGTGGTTGTAGCCGGCTCGAATGCAGAAGTCTCCGAGTCGACTCCCCGGAAGAAGGGATTGTATTCCCAGCGCATGCCCAAATTCAAAGTTAGACTGCTGCTAATGCGATAATTGTCCTGAATGAAGGCTGCCCATTGAATTGCCTGATTTCCATAGAGAGTTAGAGGATACGAACGAGTTATCGTCGCAGGAAGTCCAAGCAGGAAATCAGCAAATGCGTCTTTGGTGTACTGCGTGGTGAAACCGAACACGCCCTCTTGAGACTGGCCATTGAAGAAGCTGTGCCTCTGCACCCACATCTGGCCGCCGAATTTTATGTCGTGCTTCCCTTTCGTGTAGTTCAGTGAATCGGCGTATTGCCAGGTGCGGATTCTGTTTGACTTCGGGTTATTTCCGTTTCCCGAACCGTTGAAAGCCGAATAGCCCGAGAGGGTGATGTAGGGGAAGCTCGGACTCTGATCCACTACATCATAACCCTGAATTCCCGCAGCCTTGTCGAAATCTGTTCCAGCCAGAATTGCGCTGAAAAGGAAGTAATCCCGATAGTAGGAGGCGCGCGCCTCGTTGAGCCAGTGGCTTCCGAACAGGTGCGTCTCACTGAAGGCAAGATTCTGCGCCCTGCTGCCTAACGATTGAGATTTCAGGGCCGGGAATTGATTAGGATCGGTCTCCTGGTTATCGGCAATGGAATAGCGCCCGAACAAATGGTCGGTGGCTGAGAGTGCAGCATCGATTTTGAGATCGGCCTTGACGATATTCAGTCCCTGTGGGGCGTTGAAGCTTGCTTGGCTCTGCGTCGGCATGTATGGCAGGAAGAACTTAGCCTGCGATGAGATCAAGTTTTGGGGAATCAAGTTGTTTGCGAAATTGGTGTTCGTGAACGGATTCCTGATTGCCGTGCTGAACTGTCCGGTACGCATGGCATCTGTCGGCACGATGTCCGCGAAAGTTATGCCAATTGTTTGCCGCATGGCTTCAAGATCAACAAAGTAGAACATCTTGTCTTTCCTGATCGGTCCACCGGCAGTTCCGCCGAACTGATTGCGCTTCAAAACATTCTTCGATGCCACCGAAAAGTAATTGTGGGCGTCAATGATATCGTTGCGGATGAATTCATAGACCGTGCCGTGTAACTCGTTGGTGCCACTTTTCATGTTCACACTTACTACGTTTGGAGTATGACCATACTCCGCCGGCATGTTGGCCGAAAAGACCTTGAATTCAGAGAGCGCGTCTACGTTGGGCTGGACGTTGGTTCCGCCCTGTTCGTACTCCGTGATATCCGCGCCATCCATCAGCCAGCCATTCCAAATGAATCCGGTCCCGTTGATTTGCACATTTACGACCGAAGCGCGAAGAGACCCTCCGCCGGTAATCGAGCCCTGGCCACCCGGCGTGTAACTAGCGCCCGGTACCAGCGCGACCAACTGCCAGAAGTTGCGTCCGTTCAGGGGCGTACTCTCAATCGACTGGTTTTGCACGACCTGGCCGACGGATGAATCGTCGGTAGTCAGCAACGGGACTTCTTCAGTTACGGTAACTTCCTCGGTTCTTGATCCAACCGTCAACGTGAGATTCACCGCTGCCGATTGATTCACCTGCAAAGTGATGGAGGGAATAACGAGGGTCTTGAAGCCTCCGGACGAAGCGCTAATCTTGTATTTCCCAATAGGAAGATTGGTGATGATGTAGTGGCCGTCCGCGCCGCTCTGTACAGTGCGACTTTGTCCCGTATCTATTTGAGTTGCCACAACCGGAGCATTTGGAATGACTGCCCCTTGAGCATCTTGCACAATGCCAGAAAGGCTTGCGTTTGTGGATTGACCAAGCGCTGAGACACACGCACTGACAACCATTAACATTGCAAAGGTGGCTTGAAGTCCTATCGATCTCATCGAAATCCCTCCAAAGTCTTGATTGCGGAACGAAAGTGACGGTGGAATTCCATGGTCGCTTGTAGCCATGGATAACGTTTTCAACCCGGGAGCTTGACGCTCCCTATCGACCCATTTCTCTGATACTGACGTTGCGGACCACCAGGCTTGATTGGACGCACATCAATCGGGTGAAAGTATCACAGAGGAACTGGCGCCAGACTCTCGCCGCTGTTTTCCTGCTCGATTCCTGCAGTAACGTGATTTGACGGGTCCTCACTTGCCTTCGCATGAACCCGCAACGGAAGCGAGGGACTTTATTTTGTTAATGCGAGTACGGAGCCTGAAATTAAGCTCACGGTATATTAAGCATATGGCCAGACCATTGTCAATCATGTTGTTTTTTTGCCATGAGTTGCGAACTGGATACACTTCAATGCGCTGGGTGAATCGCGCGGAGATCGTCGTAGAATCAGGTGGTAGCGGTTTCGTTGTGTTCCGCAACTTAGGGCCTAAACGTGAAGACGGCCCTTCGTGAGGGCATTTACCGCCAACTCCCAATTCGAGCGAGATTGGGAGTTCAAACCTTGAAAGGGCCGCCGTCACCGATCATAGAGAACTGAAAGCCATTCTTTCGATTAGCCAGCCAACCCGCAAGAGGTTCTAGATTCGTTGTCGCCACAAGATGAGGCATTGACAAGGGATTAGTTTCGCAATGCCGGCCAGGCTTCACGGGTGATGCCGGTAGCTAGTGTCGGCCTCCAGATTGGCCTGTGCGATAACCCGTACCTTTTCACACGGCCGGATCGGCGGGTCCGTCCATTGATTTGATCGGATTTATGGGGTGGGTTTTTGGACCCCTTTTCACGCAGGGCGGAAACCTGCATTGGATAAACCTTTTATGCGTAAACAGGATGGTATCTTGTCGAGGCACAGCCAGGGAGTCTGGGCATCTCACGGTTTCAGGCTCGGACCACTTTTCTTCGCTCGGGCACGGCGGCGCGCAGCGACTCAAGGCGTTCGATGAGGTGCTGCTGGATCGGGGCGAATTCCGGCATTCCGTAAAGATTCCGCGTTTCTTTCGGATCGTTCTTAAGGTCATAGAACTCGAATTCTTGCGGTTCCAACAGGTATTGGATCAGCTTGTAACGCTCGGTGCGAATTCCGCGGCAGGGGGGAACTTTTTCAGGATTTGGCCACTCGTAGTATTCGTAATACCACTCCTTACGGAAGGACGGATCGGACGCCTTTGCAAGCGGCAACAGACTTTTACCCTGCATATGCGCAGGAATTTGTACACCGGCGAGGTCGAGCAATGTGGGCGCGAGGTCGATATCCAGCGCCATTTCCCTGCAAACCGTTCCCGCGTGTATGCGCTTTGGATACCGCACCATCAACGGCACGCGGATTGACGGCTCATGCATAAGCCTCTTGTCGAACATGCGCCATTCACCGAGAAAGAAGCCGTGATCGGAGCTATGCACGATCGCTGTGTTGTCGAGAATGTTCTTCTTCTCGAGATAGTCAAAGACACGTCCGATATTCTCATCCACAGCCACCAACCCGGCGTAGTAGTCCTTCATCACTCCTTCGAGCGATCCGCAAGCAGGATGAGACGGTGTTGTGCCGACCTTGTTTTCGGCATCCACAAAACCTTTCGGCTTGCCTGGATATCCCTTCAAATCGTCATCGAAAGTTTCTGGCTTCGGAGTCGTGATTCCGCGATACAGATCCTGATGGCGCCGCGGGCGGAAGAATGGTTCGTGCGGAGCGACAAACCAGACCAGCAGGCAGAAGGGTTTATCGCCGCGATCTTCTTCGAGCCACGCCAGCGCGCGGTCGACGGTCAGGTCGTCAGGATACACATCATGATATTGCTTCTCCGGACCGATCTTGCCCTTCCGGCCTTCCTTGAAAAAAGGATCGGCGTAGTCATTGCCGGGATTGTTGTGACCAAAATAGTAATCCCAGTAACGTTCCTCGACACCGTTCGGCATGTGTACTTTGCCCAGAATTGCAACCTCGTAGCCAACCTCACGGAGTAGGTCCGTGAAGAGGGGAATGTCTGACGGCAGAGGGGTATCCAGATGCTCGTTTGAAAGCGCCCCAGTGGACCGCGAATACATGCCGGAAAGGGCCACCGAGCGCGCCGGGGCGCAAAGGGCATTGGTACAGAACGCATTCTCGAAGCGCATTCCTTCGCGGGCAATACGGTCGTGATTGGGCGTCTTGAGAATCGGATTGCCGGCGATAGAGAGTGCATCGGCACGCTGGCCTTCCCCGAGGAAAAAGATAAGATTTGGCCGCTTCGTATTTGGTTCAGCCATCAGGACGGACGAAGAGACAGATGAAGCGAGCACGGTTCCCGCGACGGCAAGAGATCCTTCAAGGAAGCCACGACGGGTGGTTCCGCCAAGCGCTGAGATTGAATGCGATTCGTCACGGTGCTCATAGGAATTCAACATCAAACTTCTCCTTTGGCCATTCGGTCGTGTGACGTTTTAGGGTGGATTGTCTGAGCTTTTGTGCCAGAGAAATGATAGTGTAGCGCGGCGGCGGAGGGAACCCTAATTCTTGAGTTCAAGTCATCCGGAGGCACTCATACGGGAAGCTGTTTCAGGAAGGGCCCGTGACTCGAGTCACATCGCCCTGGCCCTGGGACTGGCCGCCTGCCAGCGTGGCCACCGCGTGCGCTTCACTTCCACCGCGGCTCTCCGATGCGCAGGCCGGCTGCTCCGCAGAGGATAAACGACATCCTCTCGCGCGGATACTTCCACTGCGCGCCCGCTCATAATCTCCCGCGAGAAGCTGGGAGAACTCTATGTTGTCAAACTGGTATCAGGCTGCACAGGCGGAAGAGATTTACTACCGCGGAATCACTTCCACGATTGCATCGTCGCTCCACACCGGGGTCCCGATCTGCGTTAGTTTCCTGGCGGCATCATCCCAATGCAGATTTGTGACCTGGCTGCCGCCTTTCTCGTAGGCATACGTCAGCCCATCGTCGCTGTAGAGGGCGAAGTTGGCGTTTGTTCCGGGGTAGACCTTTACGTGTGCAATGCTCTGTTTGTCATGCGTGCTTTCAACGGCACTTCCCATCGGAATAATTGAACCCGCTTTTACGAAAAGCGGAATCGTCTCAATCGGCGTGGCGACTCGGACTGTCTGCCCACCTTCGAACCGCTCGTTTGTCCAGTAGTTGTACCAGGCGGTTCCGGCAGGCAAATAGAGCGCCTTTGTGGTCTGCCCCTGCGACGTTACGGGTGCAACCAGAAATGCCGGCCCGAACATATACTCATCGCCCATGTCCGCAACCTTCGGGTCGTTCGGAAAATCCATGAAAAGGGGGCGCATGAACGGAGCCCCTGTTTCGTGGGTGAAGTGTCCGAGCGAGTAAATGTACGGCATCAATTCGTAACGGAGTCGAAGATACTTCTCCAGGATCGGTTCCGCCTGCTTGCCGTAGGACCATACCTCGTTATGCGGCCTTGTGCCGTGGGTTCTGAAGTTTGGCTGGAAAATCCCGTATTGATACCAACGCACATATAACTCGGGATAATCATCGTAGCCGCCGACGTTATCACGGGCGTCGCTGGGATCGATGAGCGGAGTATGCGCGGGAGTATGGGTTTTGGGAAGCCCTTGCCAACCCCCGATATCGTTTCCCCAGTAGGCAATCCCCGAGGCAGCCACATCGAGGCCCGTAGGAATCTGCCGTTTGAGCACATCCCATGTGGGGAAGATATCCGACGACCAGAAGATAGCGCCGTTGTGCTGTGCTCCGAGGTATGCATCCCTTGAGAGGATGAGCGCACGCGTATTCGGCATGTCCTTCCGAATGCCGTTGTAGAACGCAGCGGTGTGAAAGAACGGATACACATTGTAGTATTGCGTTCCCGGCCCAATCTTGAAGTAGCCACTATTGGGAGGCAGATCGGGCTCGGTCTCATCGGCCCAGAAAGAGTCGAATCCTGCACTCGCAATGTTTTCGCGGACCACACCCCAGTACCAGGCCGCCGCATCCGGATTTGTTGTGTCAATATCAGAACCCTGACCGTCGTACGGAAGCCCATCCTCTGGCGTGCCGTCCGCATGATGCAGGAACCATCCATTCTTTTGAATGTGATCGTAGAAGCGGGAGTCCGGCCTGAAACGCGGCCAGACGCTGATCATGGTTTCAATATTCATGGCGTGGAGCTGGCGATTCATATCTGCAGGATTTGGCCATTGTTCTTTGATGAAATCCATCTGACCCATCTTGGTGTAATAGAACCAGTCCAATACCAGCATGTCGATCGGCAGATGGCGCTCGCGATAACCGTGCGCCACAGAAAGCATTTCTTCCTGTGTTGTATAGCGCTGCTTGCACTGGATGAGCCCATAAGCCCACTTGGGCAGCATCGGTGTATCTCCCGTCAGCAGGCGATATCCCGCGTAGAGCTCGTCGGTGGTAGCGCCGGCAACAACAAAGAACGAAACTCTCTGGCCTATTTGCGAAATCCACTTGGTCTGTTCGTTGAATCCAGGAAGAATGGTTGTCTTTGAAGGGTTGTCCCAGAGGAGGCCATATCCCTTGTTGGTTACCAGGAAGGGAACGCAAAAATTCGGGCCGCCCGCTGATTGATAGTCTGCCCAGCACTCGATCTTATGTCCTCGATGGTCGAGATACCCTTCCTGATTCTGGCCGAGCCCATAGTAGTGTTCATCGTCGGGCGAGCCGAATGTGGCTCCAACGCGATAGAACGGCAGATCGTCCGGCCGGCGGTCGTTGTTGAGCAGGCGATTGCCGTCCTTGTCGTTCATCTCCGCCATCTCCCAACCCTGCATTGTGAGAAGAGGCGTTCCGTCGCCAGTCGTGACCGTCATATAAGGTCCACGGCCGAAGGCGCCGAAGTTCTTCCTCGGGCCGTTCCAATAAGATCCGTCGGGCCGGCGCTGGGGTGGAGGCGGCGTGGCGAAGTGCACCGACATCCGCGCCGATTTGTAGATGTCTTCAGCCGGCGTGGTTTCGTGTGTCCATCCAGCGGGGAGAGGCTTTGCCACGATTCCGTATCCTGGTCCTGCGATCGCCTGATCCTTGAGTGTGCTCAGAGTCACGCGGACAATGTTCGGAGCATAGGGCTCAAGGACGATCGTGCTGCCATCTCGATCAATGACGATCCGGCTTTCCTGCGCCTGCAGCGCGATTCCCGGAATCGCTGCGGCCATGACCAATAACAAGACTTTGCGGATACTCTCGAACAATCTCATCTGAACCCTCTTCTCGTGTGTGTTGCTAGACGCTGTATCTATCCGTTTCGGGAAGACTATGAATTTACTGAAGCGCAGTGATGACTCGCGAACATTTGTTCGAGAGTCATCACTGCATTCTGCTTGGAGCTTAGTTGCGTTTCGGCCGCCAGATATCGGCGATCCGTTCTTTTCCGCACCGTTAGGCCGTCATTCACCCTTTGTTCTTCGGGCGTGATCTAACGGCCAACCACCTCGACGAGCTGACTATCCGGGACCGTCCAGGCAACCGATCCTTTCTGGGTTAACTTACCTGCTTTGTTGTCCCAATGCAAATTGGTGATGTGGAAGTCCCCCTTCTCGTAGGCGTAAGTTTTTCCATCATCGCTGTAAAGGGCGAAGTCTCCATCCGCGCCAGGGTAGACCTTGATCCTTTCCAGATCCTGCTTCTGTTCCGTGCTTAGAATCGGCTTGCCGAGCGGAAGAATGGCGCCGGCGCGAACGAAGAGTGGAATCGTATCAATTGGCGCGCTGACCGTGATCGTCTGGCCGCCTTTGTAGCGTTCATTTGTCCAGTAGTTGTACCAGTCCATACCGCCGGGCAAATAGACCGTGCGGCTGGTCGCTCCCTGGTCAGTAACCGGGGCTACGAGGAGCGCAGGCCCGAACATGTACTCATCGCCGATCGCGGCAACATTGGGATCGCCGGGAAAGTCCATGAAGAGCGCACGCATGAACGGCGCGCCGGTTTGGGTGCTTCCATAGGCGAGCGAATATGTGTAGGGCAAGAGCTGATAGCGCAAGCGGAGATACTTTGAGAGGATCGTCTCAGCCTGCTTCCCGTAGCCCCAAACCTCGTTGTGGATCCTCTCGCCGTGGGCACGCATGACAGGCTGGAAGGTCGCCCATTGAAACCATCGTACAAACAACTCGGGATAATCCACGTAGTTGCCGACATTGCCAAGCGCATCTGACGGATCGACCAAGGGCGTGTGCATGGGGCGATACGTTGCCGGGAGCGCAGGAGAGAAGAAGCCGGCGATATCGGTATCCCAGTAAGGCATACCCGATGCTGTGAAGTTCAAACCGGTCGGGACGGAGCGCTTCAACATGTCCCAAGTCGAGAGGATGTCGCTCGACCAGAAGATTGTGCCATTGCGTTGCGCTCCCAGATAGGCTGCGCGAGCGAGAGTCATCACCCGGCGGCTGTCTCCGAAGTCGCGCCTGGATCCTTCGTACACCGAAGCTGTGTGGAAGAGTGGATACACGTTGTAATAGCGTGAACCGGATCCGACAGACAACACGTCCTTCGCGGGATCGATATCGGGTTCCGTTTCGTCGAGCCAGAGGTAGTCGAAACCATCGGGCTTGATGTATCGATCCCTGATGGACTCCCACCACCACTTGGCTGCGTCGGGGTTGGTGGTGTCAATGTTCGGGCCAATCACATCTTTGAACCCCCCGAAGTCCGGTTTGCCATCAGGGGAATGGATCAGCCATCCCTTGTTGAGCAGCATGTCGTAGTAACGAGTTCCGGGAGAGAAATGCGGCCAAACGCTCAGCAGCGTGGTGATGCCCATGGAATGAAGTTGCTGGTTCATGGCTGCTGGATCAGGCCACCGTGCTGGGTCCAAGTCCAGTTCGCCCTGCCTGGTCATATTAAGGAAGTCGACTACAAGAACATCCAGTGGAAGTTGACGATCGCGATACCCCTTTGCAACCGCCAACAGCTGATCCTGGGTCGGATAGATCGCCTTGCTCTGGATGTATCCATAGGCAGACTTAGGCAACAGATGAGTGACGCCCGTCAGCTGACGATAGCCCTGGTAAATTTCGTCGCTGTTTGCGCCTGCGATGACGAAGAACGAAACACGGTCTCCTATCTCCGACGACCAGACGTTTTGCTGGTTGAAGCCGAGATTGATGGTGGTCTTTGAAGGATTGTCCCAGATGAGCCCGTAGCCGCGGCTGGAGACCATGAACGGAACGCAGACGTTCTGTCCACCGATGGCACTGTAGTCATGCCAGCAGCGCACCTGGTGATCCCGCAGGTCGAGAAAGCCTTGCTGTTGCTGGCCGAGCCCGTAGTAGTGTTCGCCGGCCGGCGAGTCGAAGGTTGCAGAGACACGATAGCCAGCGTCCTTTTGTTCCTCCTTATCCGCGCCCGCCATTGCGGATTCGGAATGGTTGGGAATCATGAACCAGCTCCGCATGTTCAGGAGCATCTGACCCGAAGTTGTGGTTACAGAGATCGCGTCCTGGTTAGGACCCCTCCGGGGGCCACCTCCAAAGTAATGGTCTCGCAGCGATTGATTCAGGTCATCGAGTGGCATCGGTTTTGGCAGGAGCGACTTGTCCATGTGGTCGGGAGAGAGATGAACAACAAGCCTCGCGGAGCGAAAAACGTCGCCGCCGTCAGAATCCTGCTCATGAGTCCAGCCAGTCATCGCGGGTGTTCCCACAAAACCATATCCTGCGGCTTCGGTCGCGGCTGCTTTGTTCCTGCTCAACGTCACTCGAACAATGTTCGGCGCGTACGGTTCAAGAACGATTGTGTTGCCGTCTCGTTCAACAATCATGCCAGTGTTCTGTGCGTGGAGAAATGGCCCAGCAAAGAATGCAAGCATGACCGAGATCAAGATTTGGCCACGATTGACAATAAGTCTCATCTGAATCCTCTCTTCTTATTGCGGTGGAATGCCGCCCTCAAATTTTCCGAAACACGTAAGCGATGAATGCAGAAGATGCTTTAGCGCCCAACTACTTCGACTACCGCGCTGTCCGGTCCGGTCCAGAGTTCTGTTCCTTCGTGAGTTAACTTTGCAGTCGCGTCATTCCAGTGCAGCTGAGTGATGGAGCCCGCGCCCTTCTCGTAGGCGTAGGTCCTGCCGTCGTCTGAGAACAGAGTGAAGTCGCCATCCGCTCCCGGGTAAACGCGCACCTTGGCTATGGTCTGCGCCTCATGCGTGCTCTCCACCGCGCTTCCGAGAGGAACAATCGATCCTGCGCGCACAAACAGCGGAATCGTATCGATCGGCGCATCCACCATGATCTTCATTCCGCCCTTCACCCGCTCCCCGGTCCAGAAGTTGTACCAGTCCGTTCCGGCAGGCAGATAGACTTCGCGGCTCGTTGCTCCCTGCTCCGTTACCGGAGCCACGAGAAACGCCGGCCCGAGCATGTACTCGTCGCTGATATCCGCCACCTTGGGGTCACCCGAAAAATCCAGTGGCAAAGCGCGCATGATTGGAGCTCCCGTCAACCATGTCTTGTAGCCGAGAGAGTAGATGTACGGCATCAGTTGATAGCGCAGGCGCAGATACTTCTCCAGAATCGGTTCAGCCTGCTTGCCGTACGACCACACTTCGTTCGCCGGCCGGCTGCCATGGGTGCGGAAGATGGGCAGGAACGTGGCGTACTGGAACCAGCGCGTGTAAAGCTCGGGGTAGTCATCGTAGCCGCCTACAGTCTCGCGAGCGTCAGACGGGTCAAGCAGCGGCTTGTGGGCCGGGTGATGAACCGAGGGCAGATACTGCCAGCCGCCGGTGTCGTTGGACCAGTAGGGAATGCCCGAAGCGGTTACGTCCAAGCCGGTGGGAATCTGCCGTTTGAGCGTATCCCATGTGGGAAAAATGTCAGAGGACCACACGATGGTTCCCTTGCTCTGCACTCCCAGGTATGCATCGCGCGAAAGGATCAGCGCACGGCGTTGCGGCTCGTCTTTGCGGAATCCGTCGTAGAGCGCGCCGGTGTGGAAGAGCGGATACACATTGAAGAACTGCGTTCCCGGCCCGACGTGGTAATACGCGCCGTTTGGAGGCAGGTCAGGCTCGGTTTCGTCTGCCCACAGTGAGTCGAATCCCTGGCTCATGATGTTGTCGTGAATCGTTTTCCAATACCAGCGGGCGGCCTCAGGATTTGTCGTGTCAATGTCAGAGCCGGCCCGGTCGTACGGCAATCCGTCGATCGGCGTGCCGTCGGCCAGATGAATCAGCCATCCCTTCTGGCGCACTTCTGAATAAAAGCGGTCGTCGGGAACAAAGCGCGGCCAGACGCTTATCATGGTCTCGAAGCCCATGTCGTGGAGCTGTTTGTTCATCGCCTTGGGATCGGGCCAGAACTTGGGGTCCAGATCCATCTGCCCCATCTTCGTGTAGTAGAACCAGTCGACGACGAGCACATCCGCAGGCAGGTGGCGGTCGCGATACCCCTTTGCCACAGCCATCAGTTCGTCCTGGCTGGCGTAGCGCTGCTTGCACTGGATATAACCGTAGGCGGCCTTGGGCAGCATCGGTGCAGGGCCCGACAGCAACCGGTAGCCGGCGTAGATCTCATCCATGGTGTTGCCGGTGATCACAAAGAAGGAGACCCGGTCTCCGACTTCGGACTTCCAGCGCGTCTGCTCGTTGAATCCAGGCTCGATTGTGGTCCGCGAAGGGTTGTCCCACAGGAGCCCGTAGCCCTTGTTCGTCACAAGGAACGGTACGCAGAAACTCGGGCCGCCGGTGGCCAGGTAATCGGCCCAGCAACGAACCTGGTGGCCGCGATGATCGAGAAATCCCTCGTGGCTCTGACCGAGGCCGTAGTAGTGTTCATCGTCCGGCGATGCGAACGTCGCGCCCACCGTGTAGAACTCTGGATCGCCTGGGCGGCGATCCTGCAATACTGCGGCGGTGCCATCCTTGTGATTGGGGACGGACTGCGACCAGTCGTTCATCTCCAATATCTGTTTCCCCTCGGGTGTGCGGAAGACGATATGTGCGCCCGGAGTCGTGCCATTGAAGTATTTCGATATATCCACCTGCGTCTGAACCGGTGGTTTGCCATCGGGCAGGTTGCGGTCCACCGTCACAACGACTCGATCTGAGCGGTACACGTCGGCCCTCGCCGTTTGACTCGCGCTCCACCCGGTGGAAGACGGCTTGGCAACAAGGCCGTATCCTGGCCCGGCAAGCGCTGGTTCGCGCTTAAGGCTCAGCGTCACACGTAGAATGTTCGGCGCGTACGGCTCGAGGACGACCGTGCTGCCGCCTCGTTCAAGTGTTACGCCGGTGTTCTGGGCGGCGAGAGTTGAACCTGCGCAGAAAGCCACCAATAGCCATGTCAGATTTCTGCGCGAATGCACCAAAGACTTCATATATATTTCTCCGTTTGGTTCAATTGTTCTTTTGGCACTCTAGAGAGCGTTTGAGTGCGTCACTACTAACGAGGGCGCAAAATCCGTCCAGGCCTGTGAGCGGCATCACACTGAGTGGGGTTTCGGGAATAATCGACGTGGTTCTGTCCGTTAGCGGATCGATTGCGGCCTCGGTGGTGTTGGCAGCACCAGCCGCGGAAACTGCCTGCGACTCCGGCGAAGGGGAGTGCATTCGAGTTTCGCAGACCTGAAGGCCCAGAGTCTTCCGCTCCCCGGCATTGAAGCGATTGGCATTTATTCGTTTTGTGGAATTGGGTGTACCGGATTTATCGATACGGAAGTGGCGCGCCGGATTGGTTGTGGTCACTCTCTTCATCCCGATCTGCAGAACTGCCGCGGTGACCTTGGCCGCGGAAGCCGTAGCCAGGGTGGAATCCAGTGCCATACTTTCAATTCCCCTTTACCAGGGAATCAAACCAGTGTCAGACTGGACACTACCGGTTTTGCGGTATCTTGCAAGAATCTTCCGTGGAGAGGGAACTTTTCAAGTACAACACTGTGTATTACTGTGTGATGGGTAGCCGGAAGTGCACTGGAAGTTTAATTAACCGACTTTGAATGTGCAGGATGGAGCCGAGAGAGGGTTGTTGTAGAAAATCCCAGGAGTCGTGCTCTTAACCTGCCGCGAAAGGCGCAACAACGCTGTAGCCGAGGTGAACGCTGCAGTGTACAGTGATCTTGGGCCCCCCCTTGCACGATTGCGGTGTTCTCAAATGGAAGGCTGTGAGTACCATGAGTTTGACTTCTCGTCAGGTCGGTCCCGAAGAGGTTGATGGCGATAGCCGGACTTTCGATGAGGTTGAAAAGGAGTCGGTCCTTCGCGAGCTGAATTCTATCCTGAACAGCCCAATTTTTCAGCCGAGCAAACGCGGCCAACAGTTTCTGTCCTATGTGGTCCGCCACCGCCTGGATGGGAACCATGATCGACTCAAAGAACGCACCATAGGAGTTGATCTGTTTCAGCGCCCGGTTGGCTATGCCACCGGAGACGATCCTGTGGTTCGTGTACAGGCCGGTGAAGTTCGCAGAAGGCTGGACCAGTACTACCAGGCAAACCCGAACAGCTCGGAAGTCCGTATTGAGGTTCATGTCGGGTCGTATACTCCAGAATTCAAGTGGGTACGCCATGAGAAGCAGATGGAGCACTCCTCCTTGTCTCAGGCGGAACCGAAATCTCAGGAAACAGCCCAGAAAGTCGGCCTCGTCCAAGAATCAAATCAGTCCGCGCCGTCTTTGCCGGCAGAAACAAGGCGGAATTCGGGAAAGCACAAGTGGCTCTGGTGGGCGTTGTCGGCAGTTGGTCTCGTCATACTCGCCGGGCTGGTTCTGCTAGGGTCAACGATTTATCGCAACAGAATCCAGGAGTCGGTACTTCAGAAGTTCTGGGCTCCAGCGCTTTCGTCTCCTGAACCGGTATTGATTTGCCTGGCCAAGCCCCCAGTCTATCGGCCTTCGGTCAAGCTGTACCAAAGGCATTCCAAAACGCCAGAGGTGTTTCTTGGTCAGTTTGCAAGGCTCACTCAGAAACCTGAATTGGGGCCTGACGACAAGCTGACGTGGAGCGATATGGAGGAGTACCCCGACTATGGGCTTGCAAGCGGGGACGTCTACACGGCGATTCGGCTGTCTGGTCTGTTTGGCCAGATCGGAAAGAAGAATCAAGTTAGAATTGGCGGCGACTATTCATTTGAAGATCTTCGCAGTTCTCCCGCGGTTGTGATTGGAGCTTTCAATAATCGCTGGACGATGCAAATGACATCAAATCTTCACTTTGCATTTGTCGACGAGGGCAACGAATCGCTCATCCGTGAAAACGGGCCGTCCGGGAAACGATGGCGCTCAAAAACCGACTCCAACGGCAAAGCCACGGAGGACTACGCAGTCGTCACCCGACTTCTGAACTCCACGACCGGTCAGTTTGTCGTAGTCGTTGCCGGAATCAAGTCTTACGGTACGCAGGCGGCTGGTGAGTTCGTCTCAAATCCCGAGTACCTTAAGTCGGCTCTCCAGACGGCTTCGCCGGGCTGGGAGGGACGGAATATGCAGATCGTCTTGCAGACCGCGGTGACTGACGGGTTACCGAGCCCTCCTGAAGTTGCAGCTGTCTACGTTTGGTAACAAACATCCTTTTCTCGCAACAATCCTCGCCCGCGCGTTACTGACCCCGACCTTGTTGGAATAGAGTTGATGCTGGTTCTGGGCCGGCTCTCCTTGTCGAGCACGGTGAAACCTCGCCTGTTGCGCTACACTTACCAACCATTGGCAAAAAGCGTTGGGCGGGGCCAAGTAATCTTGGCTCTAGTTCCATGATCCGCCGCTCCAATAAGAGGCTTGCAAGCGGCAGGAGGGTGTTTATGCAGTCTTTTCGTAAAGCATTCCTCGATGCAGCGATCCAAATGCTCTTCATGCTATTTTTGGCAGATTGCCCGTTATTCGTTGGAGCGCAAACGGAGATCCAACCTCCAACAATTCAAACTGTGGCTCAATCTCGATTTGGGCATGCAAAAGATCACACCGGGCCGACCTCAGAAAACTATAAGCAGGTACAACGACGACTAGCGCGCGGATGGAATACATGGGACGTGAACAGCGTCACAACCAATGTCCTGTTACCAGAGGGGCTGGCGATTCAAGTAGGCCTTAAGCACAACACCACCGAGTGGGGCGGAGCATTTTTGCGCGATGTACTGATTGGCAGGCTGGACCCTGGTGCGGAGAAGGTTATTCCAGGCAGGCACTCCTGGGATGGCAGCTATACGGACTTGCGGGTTTCGTGGAAGGGGCATAGCTGGCGCGTTCAGAGCGCTCACGACGGCGAAGACCTGGTGTTGCTGGCGAGTCCACTGAATTCGAAGTCCATTTCCGCACTTCCGCCAACGATTGTTTTCTCGGTTAATTTTCTGTGGAACCGGACAGGAACGACGGTGAGGCGTCCGGAGTTCATTGAGGCGCAGGGAACGAGTAAAGTTGTTCTGATTTATTGCACATGTGCACCGGCCGGGGCACAGGGGGCGAATGAGGACGTCGACATCCCGGTGAGCGGCGCATACTTCGCGGCGGATTTTACCGGTCCCATCGGCGTGAGCACAGGCAAGCGGCGCACGGTTGCAGAGATTGACGCTGCGATCGAGCGGCAACGCGGCGTTTACGAGCATTCCATTGCTGCGGCGGGAAATGCCGCGCCGATTGCGGACGCCATAGAAACCACGCTGGGCTGGGATTCGATCTACGAACCAGGCAAGCAACGGGTAATCTCCCCGGTGAGCAGAGTATGGAGTGTTGGCTGGGGCGGCTATGTGCTCTTCGACTGGGACACCTTCTTTGCAGCCACCATGGCGGCAATTGGAGATCGAGACCTGGCATATGCCGATGCAATCGAGACCCTGCGTGAAGAGACTCAGCAAGGGTTTGTGCCTAACTACGCGCGGCCGGGGGGCTGGAAGAGTTTCGACCGGTCGGAACCGCCGGTAGGAGCAATCACTGTACTCGGTCTCTATCAACGATTCAACGACCGCTGGTTCCTCGAAGACGCATTCATACCGCTGCTGCGCTGGAATCGATGGTGGGCAGAGCATCGCGATATCCGGGGTTATCTGGCATGGGGTAGCGATGGGGAGAACCAGCCGAGGAATCTGGATGACGATACCCCGGGCACGCGGGCCGGAGCAATTCTCGAATCGGGCTTGGACAATAGCCCGATGTATGACGCGGCCACTTATAACGACCAGTCGCACCTGCTGGAGTATGCCGATGTCGGCCTGCTGAGCATGTATATTGCCGATTGTGACGCACTGGCACAAATTGCGAAGGTACTAAACAAGCCGGCGGAAGCAAAGGAGCTTGAGGAACGCAGCGCTCTTTACAGGGCAAAACTGGCGACGCTCTGGAGCGAGCAGGAGGGCATCTTTCTCAACAAAGATCTGCGTACGGGACAAACCAGCATGCGGCTTTCTCCGACGAACTTTTATCCAATGCTGGCCAAAGCGGCAACCGCCGAACAGGCAAAAACGATGATAGAGAAACACCTGCTGAACCCCAAGGAATTCTGGGGCGAGTGGGTGATTCCGTCGATTGCGCGAGACGATCCGGCTTTCGGCGACCAGAACTACTGGCGGGGAAGAATCTGGGGACCGATGAACTATCTCGTCTACCTGGGACTACGCAACTACGATGACCCAACGGTGCGCAGAGAGTTCGCGCAGAAGTCTTATGAGCTCTTCTTGAAGGAATGGCGCGAGCAAGGCCATGTGCATGAGAACTACAACGCGACTTTGGGAACCGGAGACGATGTCTCTAACAGCGACCGCTTCTATCATTGGGGTGCGTTGCTTGGCTATGTTGAGTACCTTCAGCAAACAGAATCGAAGGGCGGAACCGGTACAATCCGATCCCCTGAAGGACGCTGAGCGGCAACCAACTGGTGTTATTTTTCATAGATTTAGACACAGGCGACGACGCCCCAGGCGAATCTCGCGCTGTCGCGTTTCGGGCCTGCCCATCTCTAGAATACCCGGTCCATCTTTGGGCGATTGGCCGTCAAGGCTGCGATCTCCAACTCGTCGTGTTTACAAGAGTTTCCGCCAACAGTTTCCAGAAACTGTTTCCCTGCAGGAACGGAGAGGAGACGCAGCTGGGAATTGAATGCCAGGGTTTCACTTCGCCCGCGCCTGGCAGAAAAAAGGTCAATACAATCATTCGGCTGGAGCGCATCTCCTCATTCGGATTGGTCTCCAGATCATTCCTTTGGAGGATTGATCTGCCTGAGTGGGCTGGTACGAGGGTGGTGAAACGCACGATGCTCGAACCTCGGTAAATCGAGTTACTGAGAAAAGGAGATTTGACGACAGGGAATTTTCCAAGAGATGCACAGCACGAGCATTAGTTTGTAAAACACTGAAAAATAATATAGTTATTATGGACCTTACAGTAATGTACTGTGTAATACTTGTGAACGTCGCCCAGAGTACTTAGTTTTCTCAGGGATTGAATTCTCAACGAAGCGGTGCACACTAATGCCGCCAGCAGTTAACCCACTTCGCCTACGAACTGCTCCAACCAAGTCCAACGGACTGGATTTCATCAAGAGAGCAGAAGGCCATAACCTGGAAAGCGTTTTCCAAGGAGACAAAAATGGTTAGTGACAGAAGAACGGGCAGGATAGTAACGGTACTTCTGCTCCTTTTGGGATGGGGCGGGATTTCGGCATTCGCCCAATTCTCAAGCGGAATCGAAGGCACCGTACACGATACGACCGGGGCAGTTGTTTCCGGAGCGAAAGTCACGGTCACAGACACTCGCCTCGGAGTTTCGAGGAACGTCGTCAGCGGTCAAAACGGCTACTTCCGCGTCGACGGCATCGCTGCGTCCACTTACACGGTTGAGATTCAAATGGCCAGCTTCCAAACCTGGAAACAAGCTGGGCTGACGCTGCAGATTGCTGAAATCCGCACCCTTTCACCGGAGTTGAAAGTTGGCGACGTTTCCATCAATGTTGAAGTTTCTGCAATGGTGGCATCGGTAGATCTGGTCACCGCATCCACGGGGTCGATTATTTCCAACGTAACTCTTGCGGAAACGCCGTTAGTCGGCCAAAACGTCTACGGCCTCGCGTCGCTGACGCCAGGCATGACCGGCGCCGGCGTGTCCACGGCCGGCAACGACAACTACACCAACGAATACGCGATCAATCTCAACGCTGCCGGCCTGCGGCAGGAGGAGAACGGATACCAGATCGACGACGGCTACACCAACACGCCCTCCCGCGGTGGCAGCACATCGATCTCTCCGAATCCAGAGATCGTTCAGTCGATGGATATCCGCACCAACGACTTCGACGCACAGAAGGGAAGGAACGGCGGTAGCACGGTCAACGTTTACACCGTATCCGGTTCCAACCAGTTCCACGGGAACATAGACTGGTACTTCACCAACAATTCTCTCGCCGGGACCACTCACTTCCAGAGCTCGGTTCCGCCTTTCACGCGCAACGAGATGGGCGCCACCATGGGCGGGCCGATTTTCAGGAACAAGCTCTTTTGGTTCGGCGCCATCGACGTGCTGCGTTCAAGCAACCCCAGCAGCTATACCGCCACGGTAGAAACGCAGGACTTCGTCAATTGGGCCAAGACCTACGAACCCAGCACGGTAGGCTATCAGTTCCTTACAATGGCGCCCCCGGCAGCATACCCCACCACCGGTCTGGTTCCATATAGCACCTATATCAAGCCTTCGAACCAGGGCGGCACCCCAGGCTATTTCCCGACTCCGACAGGCGCGGCACTCACCGCTCTTCAAAGTATCAATATCATCGGTACCATCCCTGTGAGCTATAGCACGGCCAAGGACGGATACCAGTGGAGCTTCCGCGTAGACGACTATCTCGGCAAGAACGACCGTCTCTATGTGGATGCGATCCGCACCTATTACTCAGGCCCAGGCGGCGGAACCCGCCCGGCGAGTACCCAGGGCAACGCCAACAGCTCCGATTTCGTCAACATCAACTGGACTCACACCTTCGGCTCGCACCTCATTAATCAAACCGGGGCGAATCTCATTCGGCCTTACGGCGCGAACCTGACACAAGTGGCAACCGAAGGAATTCCGTACGTCAACGTCACCAACCTGGCGGGATTCGGGTCGTGGGCGCCGGGCAACTTCTCGCAGAGCACCTATAGCTGGCGCGATGTGATGACGGCAACCATCAAGACGCATACCTTGAAGTTCGGTGCCGACCTCTTCAACACGCGCGAGGTAGATCACCAGGGAGGCGCATTTACCCGTCCAACGTTCACCTACTACAACATCCTCGATCTCATACAGGATGAACCGGTAAAGCAATCGGGTCCGGCCGTGAACCTGCAAAACCACCAGCAGGCTCCATACGACCGCATCTATCGCGATCTCATCGAGGGATACTACTTCCAGGATGATTGGAAGCTGTCTCCGCGGTTCACCGTGAACCTGGGCGTCCGCTACGACATGATGGTCAACTTCTTCAGCATCTACAGCCCCACCTTGTCCAGATTCAACCTGGGTACCGGTGCGACCTGGAATACCAAAGTCGCCACCGGGACGGCCTCACTGGCAAACACCCACAAGGTTCTCGATCACAATATCGGGGGATTCACGCCGCGCGTCGGTTTCTCGTGGGACGTCTTCGGCAAGGGCAGGACAGCGATTCGCGGTGGCTATGGAATGTTCGAGGACCAGCCGCCCTACCTGCACATCACGGACTCGACCGCCGGAAACCTACCCAACTACTTCAGTCCGGTCGACGACGTCACCGCGGGTGGAGCTACTCCAAAGCCCTTTGTCTGCACTCCAGTCGGGGCCTGGAATATGAGCTGCCCGGTTTTGAATACCAGCAACGCCGTCCTCAACTCCAGCGGCGGCCTCGTGATCAACGGAGTCATCTCGCCAGCGGGCATGGGCGGTTACGATCCCAACTTCAAGATGCAGCAAGTTGAAGCATGGTCGCTGAGTATTCAGCATCAGCTTCAGAACAACCTGATTATCGAATTGAACTACTCAGGTACCGCCGCGCACCACTTGCTGGTCTTCCAAAACGACGCTAACCGCTTCGCCGGCGATCTGATCCAGAACAACAACCACCTGAAGCGGCTTAACCCCAACTTTGCAGCAACGGGGTGGGCTAGCTCCGACGGCAACTCCACGGGCAACTACGGTTCCGCAGAGGTTATACGGCCGTTTACCCACGGTCTGGCCTTCCGGGGAATCTACACTTATGGAAAGGCGTTGGATGAGATGAGCCATGCTCAATCACTCGACAGCGGCTCCATTACTTCGGGAAGCGATTTCTATATCAACAACGCTCTACATGCGCAGCGCGGTCGCGCCGACTTTGACATCCGGCAGCAGTTTACGGCTGACGGAACCTGGGATGCTCCGAATAACTATTCCAGCACCATGGTCAAGAGCATTCTCGGTGGATGGCAATTCGGCGGCAAGTGGGTCGCGCAGACAGGATTGCCCTTCACCGTCGTAAACGGAGCGGGCTTCGCACCGATCTGTAGTGGCGGCGCGGCTCTGGTGAACAACCAATGCCCAGCGGGAACCACGATCGTCGGCAATAGCGGTGGCGATTACAACGCCGACGGTTACAACACGAAGTTACCCAACGTGCCTTCCTTTGGCTCACATTTGCCAGGCCAATCCAAGGATAAATTCCTCAGCGGAATCTTCACAGCCTCGCAATTCCCGGCTCCGGGTCTGGGTCTGGTAGGTACCCTTGGCCGCAACACATACGACAGGCCTGGATACAAGGACTTCGACTTTACCTTCGAGAAATACTTCAGCGTTCCGTGGTTCTTCTCGGAAAAGATGAAGATCGAGGCCAAGGGCGAAGTCTTCAATCTGTTTAACCGCACCAACTTAAACGGTGTCGACTCGGGCATGACCGACAGTTCGTTCGGAAAGTCCACAAGCCAGTTGCCGCCGCGCAGCTTGCAGCTCCACCTTCGGGCAAGCTTCTAAGTTGCTAGCTGGCTCTGCCAGCGGAACAGCGGAAGTTTGATTTCGTGGCTGTGCCGAGAATCGATTCGTCGATATCGGCGCAGCCATGACGTTTTAACTTCAAACAGATCTGATCCGGCGGCGCAGCCCGCCGCCGGACCGGATTCATTCGTGAACTGGGGTTCCGCAGTCGGACAATTCCCAGGGTGTCTTATGTGACTTCGCGTTCCTCAGCGATCTCCTGTAGTAGCGAGCCGCGTGATGGACAGTTCTACGCGGCTCACTCTTTTTTTGAATACTAACCTCGCCCGCAAGGTCCACAAGGAACTGAGGAGAGTTGTCCGCAACTCGTTTGGAGCATGCTGGCCACTGCGGGTTGCCACGCCTCAACTGCTCCATTCAGATTGCGCGGTCATGACACCCGCTCATGATTCCCACCTCCTGCCAGTTTCGATGGTTCGTTAAAGCCGCGTTGAAGCCCTCAGCCATGGGTTACCAGAGGTCGCAAGCCAGTTTTTGAACGGAGTGACAGATGCGTAAGTTAATGCTCCTGGTCGGGCTGCTATTGAGCGGATACTGTGATTGCCTTGCGCAACAGCGTGCTCAAGTGAAAAACGCAAACGACCTTATCGCTCTTATTGGGCAGGACCAATACAAGCAACTGCTGGTGCGCCTCGATAGTCTCAACAAGGACATTGCGACCAAGGGGCTGCACGATCGTCCGGGAGTAGACGGAAAGCTGCTCACGGGATATGCCTATGGCGAATACTATGACTGGGATCTATATTTTGAGAACTTATATCTTTCTTACTACGGAGTTAGTGACTATGACTTCACTAATCTGAAACTATTTCTCGACAAGCAGCAACCTGATGGTTTTGTGTCGCGAACGATCGGGATTACCTATCCGCGTCCAACTCAGATGTTCAAGCCGTTCATGGCACAGCTTGTCGTATTGGGGGCGAGCCAGAACGGAAATCACTACGAGTGGTTGCGAGCCAACTACTACCTCAGACTGCAAAAGTACATTGACAGATGGTTTGCCTATGATCATGACGGGAACGGACTCCCGGTCTGGAATAGCTCCGATGCAAGCGGGATGGACAACCAGATTTCCCGATCTGGCGACCTTGAGTCCTATCGGGATGAAGGCGTTGATCTCGCCTGCTACCTCTTCCGGGAACTTCAGGCGATGGAGATCATTGCAACGAACCTGGGCAAAACTGCCGACAGCAAGATGTATGCTGGTCGCGCTGAGCGGCTGGCAAAGGCGATTAACAAGGTATTTTGGAACGAACAAGACGGGTTCTACTACGATCGCGACGAGAAGACTGGCAAGACCATCAAGGTCAAGTCTGTTGCTGGATTTCTTCCAATGTGGGCCGGAGTCGCAAGTGCTGCACAAGCACGCCGACTCGTGCGTGATCATTTATTGAACAAGAATGAGTTCTGGCTGGAATATCCCGTTGCAACTTATGCAAAGTCAGAACCTGACTTTTATGAGGGTAGTAAGTCGGGTGAATGCAACTGGGAGGGGCCTGCATGGATTCCAACCAATTACATGATCTTTCATGGTCTCCTTCAATACGGGTACAACGATACGGCAAAGGAGCTGGCAACTAGAACACTCCGGCTAGCCCTGGTGGCCAACCCGGTCACGCGCGAGTTTTATGACTCGGACACAGGCAAAGGAAACGGGATGAACCCCTTCTGGGGATGGTCATCGCTAGCCTATGTCATGCCAATCGACTTTGCTCGACGTTACGATCCGATGGAATTGCATGCACCTGTTCGGCCGCTTATTAAGAACGAGCTTGGATTGTCTTTTACTAGAGATGCGAAGTGAGCTATGCAATACCACGGCGCATACGAGAAACCTCCGGGCTAAGCTCTACGTTAAAATCGTGACATGCCGGAGGATAATATTTGCGTTTTCGTGGCTTGATTTGCGGTGTTACCGTCACCATGCTCGTCGCGTTCGGCAGTTGCCGAGCACAGCAACCGGAGCAACCGCCCCAACGAAGCGGCATGGGCGGAATTGCCTCGGGCGTGGCGGCAAAACCAGTCTACGACGAACTGAAGCGGCCGATCACGGCCGGGGGATTTGTCGACAAAGGGCCGGTGGTCTTTGAGGACATTACCGCGAAGGCGGGACTCTCCGGCTGGATCCATAAGATGGGGACGCCGGAGAAGAAGTTCATTGTCGAGACGAACGGGTCGGGCGTTTGCCTGGTGGACTACGACAATGACGGGTGGCTGGATATTTACCTTGTGAACGGCTCGACCTTTGCCGCGCTCGATGGCAAGGAAGAATCGCCGCACGCAGCTCTGTTCCACAATAATCATGACGGAACGTTCACGGATGTTTCCGCGAAGGCGGGCGTGCTGAACGACCGCTGGGGTTACGGGTGCTCGGTTGCCGACTATGACAACGACGGGTGGCCGGACATCTACGTGGGAAACTTCGGGAAGAACCGCCTGTACCACAACAACCACGACGGCACTTTTACGGATGTGGCCGAGAAGGCAGGAGTGGCGGTGGACAACTGGACGCCGGGTTCGGCCTGGGGCGACTACGATGGCGATGGCTTACTTGACCTGTACGTGTCAGGTTACGTCCATTACGACCGCGCATTGGCGGAGGCACTTGCTAATGATATGGCGAACTCATCGTGCCAATATAGGGGCGTAACTGTGAATTGCGGCCCGCGCGGATTGCCTGGCGAGGCGGACCATTTATTCCACAACAACGGCGATGGGACGTTTACCGATGTGACGACGAAGGCCGGCGTAGAAGACAAGAACAAGTATTTCGGTTTCACGGCAATCTTCATCGACGTCAACGGGGATGGCAAGCCGGATCTCGTGGTGGGCAATGACTCGGAACCGAACCTCCTTTACATCAACAAGGGCGACGGGACTTTCGACGATCAAAGCTATATCTCGGGTTTTGGACTCAACAAGGACGGACGCGAAATCGCATCTATGGGCATCGCTGCCGGCGATTACGAGAACAATGGACTAGTCGATTTCTTCGTGACTGACTTCGGCGACGACTACAAGGTACTTTTTCACAACGACGGCGAAGCGAGCTTTACCGACGTGAGTTACGACGTCGGAATTGCGCAAACGACGATTCCGTTCGTGGGCTGGGGAGACGGTTTCCTCGACTACGACAATGATGGTTGGCTGGACCTATTTATGGTCAATGGCCACGTTTACCCTCAGGTGGATCAGCATGACTGGGGCACGACGTGGGCCGAGCGGCCGCTGCTGTTTCACAACGTTCCCGGCGGAGCGAAGACGAGGAGGTTTGAGTACATTCCGCCGGTAAAGGGCACGGGACTGGCAGATGTGATTCCGGCGCGCGGTGCTGCCTTTGGCGACCTGTTCAACGACGGAAAGATCGACGTGATTGTTAACCCCATTGATGGCCCTCCGGTGTTGCTGCGGAACGTGAATCCGGACCATCACCACTGGGTAGCGATGAGTCTGGTCGGCGGACCGAAGAGTCCAAGGGATGCGACCTGCGCCACGGTCTACCTGAAGGCGAACGGCCTGCGGATGCGGCAGGATGTACTTGCCAGCGGCAGTTACATTTCAGCAAACGACCGGAGGCTCCACTTCGGACTCGGCGAAGCGACGGACGCTGGCACGGCGGAGATTCACTGGACCGACGGCACAAAGGAGACCGTGAAACTGCCCGCGGTGGACCGCATCTATACCGTCACAGAGGGCAAAGGAATCACAGGGGAATTGTGTAACGGCAAGCCGTGCGCGAAAGTGAAATCCACGAGCGCCGCAAAAGCGACGCCTTCAGCTCCCTAGTCAAATCGGCGGCAGTTTGTCGCCAGCTTCTGCGCACGACTCTTTCAAGGAGGGCTACTGTTGTCCGGACTGTATCGATATGCGCGCAAGAAATTCGCCGGCCGTCAGCGCCCAATCGGCATTGGCGCAGCATTGGTACTCTCCTTGGCCGTCATCGCTCAATGTTCGAACGCGCAAGCGCAGGAACCTGCGACTCCCGCCAAAAGCGGTATGGGCGGCATTGCTTCCGCTGGAACATTCGCCCCAGTATACGATTCTGAGAAGCGGCCCATCACCGCGGGAGGATTTGTCGACAAAGGAACTGTGGTTTTCGAAGATATCACCAAGGCTTCAGGCTTGGCTTCGTGGAATCACGTCATGGGCACTCCTCAAAAGAAATACATTCTGGAAACGGACGGATCGGGTGTCGGACTTATTGACTACGACAACGATGGCTGGCTAGATATCTACCTGGTGAACGGTTCCACCTACAACGCCCTTGAAGGCAAGGAAGACCCGCCGCACGCGGCCCTGTTTCATAACAATCATGACGGGACATTTACCAACGTTACAGAAAAAGCCGGCGTAGCGAACGATCGATGGGGATTCGGTGTCGCCATCGGCGACTACGACAATGACGGCTGGCCAGATATTTTTGTGGCCAACTTTGGCAAGAACCGTCTCTACCACAACAATCATGACGGAACCTTTACAGATGTAGCGGAACAGGCTGGAGTGACGCTGGGCAACTGGTCCGATGGTGCAACCTGGGGCGATTATGACGGCGACGGCCGGCTGGATCTGTTTGTCTCCGGATATGTTCATGACGACATCAAGAACCAGCCAAGTTCAGAGGCTGGCGCGGCGGTTCCTGCCTTTTGCCAGATGCGTGGCGTACCGGTGGAATGTGGCCCCCGCGGGCTGCCCGGCGAGCCGGACCATCTGTTCCACAACGATGGAAATGGGAAGTTCACCGATGTCAGTTCGAAGGCAGGAGTCTCCGATCCCGAGGCGTATTACGGTTTCACATCAATATTTGTGGACGTAAACAACGACGGCAAAGTGGACTTGCTGGTGGCGAACGATTCCGAGCGCAATTTTCTCTATATCAACAAGGGCGATGGCACATTCGACGATCAGAGCCTTATCTCCGGATTTGCGTTCAACGGAGATGGCCGTGAGATTGCCTCCATGGGCCTGGCAGTAGGCGACTATCTGAACAATGGCCGCGTCGATGTTTTAGTGACTGATTTTTCAGACGACTACAAAGCTCTGTATAGAAACGATGGCGACGCCAGCTTTACCGAAGCGGCCCGAGATGCGGGAATCGCTCAGATCGCTGTGCCGTTTGTGGGTTGGGGAGCCGGCCTTATCGACTACGACAACGACGGATGGAAGGACGCGATGATGGTGAACGGCCACGTCTATCCGCAGGTTGACGACCATGATTGGGGAACTACATACGCCCAGCGCCCGCTCCTCTTCCACAACAACCACAAAGGCAAGTTTGACTACGTACCGCCTGTAAAGGGGTCTGGTCTCGCGTTGATCACGCGGGGACGCGGCGCGGCCTTTGGCGATCTCTTCAATAACGGCAAGATTGATGTGGTGATCAATCCTGTGGATGGACCTCCTGTATTGCTGAAGAACGTCAATCCGGATCATCATCACTGGGTTGAATTGAAGCTAGTCGGCGGACCCAGGAGTCCACGGGATGCTGTCGGCGCAACGGTGTACCTGACTGCAAATGGACTTCGTCAACGCGAGGATGTGATGAGCGGAGGCAGTTATATCTCTTCCAATGACCAACGCCCGCACTTTGGCCTTGGTGACGCGACTGATGCCGGAACAGCTGAAATTCATTGGCCCTCGGGCACCAGAGAAATTGTGAAGTTGCCCGGAGTCGATCGCATCTTCACGATAAAGGAGGGGCAGGGAATCACGGAGGTGCTTTGTACGTCGTCTCAATGCGCACCCAAAGCGAAGGGCGAAGTGAGCAGCGAGCAAGGTGTTGCGAGGTAGGAATTGCCCAGCAGACGAGGCGGTACCGGCTCAACAGCGCCAGGAATGGCGGTAGAATTGAGAAACTTACTCAGTGGACTCAGGTGCAACATCGAGGGGAAAGATACCTCCGCATCAAAGATGCAGGAGAAGGCGAGCAGGCTGATCATGTGGAGTCAACGAACTTCCAGCTTTTTTGTCTCGGCGCAGCTTGCGGGTAGAGGGTGCATCGCCGCTCTCGGCCTATGTATCGGCGTCTCCTGCGTTGTGCCTGGAGGCCTTATCGCAGTCGCGCAGGTGACTGATTCTCCCGTTGCATCGATTGAATCCCTGGTTCGTTCGGAGCAATACGATCAAGCCCTGCAGTTGACCAAGTCCCAACTTCATACAAAACCGAACGACGTTCGACTGTGGACACTGGAAGGGATTATCTACTCGCTCAAGGGCGATAAATCAGACGCAATTGGTTCTTTCGACAGGGCACTGCGCATTTCGCCTACGTACATGCCGGCGTTGAAGGGAGAAGTTCAACTCCTCTATGAGTCCGGCGACAAACGCGCGATTCCGCAACTCAATCGAATTCTGAAGGCAGATCCACACGATCTGACAGCCCAGGAAATGCTGGCGATGCTCCAGAAGAAACAGGGCGACTGCCAGTCCGCGAACGAGCATTTCGCAATCAGCTTCGGGCAGATTGGAACCCATCCTGAGACACTTGAGGCCTATGGATATTGCCTTGTACAGATGAAGGAGTTTGAGAAGGCCGTGCCTGTTTTTCAAGAACTGGCCGATCTGCTTTCTAATCGCACCTATCCTAAATACGATCTTGCGGTCGTTTTGATCGCGACCAATCAAAATGACGCCGCGTTGAAAGTGCTTGCGCCTTTAGTTACGGATGATCAGCAGGACCCGGACATTCTAAGTCTTGCTTCACAGGCTTATGAGGCAATGGGAAACACGCCAAAGGCTGTAGCGCTTCTTCGCCAGGCGATTGTCTTGAGCCCAACGACAGCAAGCTACTACGTCATGTTTTCGGAGATCTGCCTGACTCATGATTCGTTCCAGGCTGGAATCGACATGATCAATGCGGGACTGCAGCGAATCCCGGATGAGTCAGCCCTCTATATCTCCCGCGGAATTCTCTACGCTCAGTTGGCGCAATACGACAAAGCGGAAGACGACTTCAAGCGGGTGGAGAAGTTGGATTCAGCGCAAAGCATTAGTTCTTACGCCGGCGACCTCACAGAAGTAATGAAGAATAACCCGGATCAAGCGCTGGCAAAGTTGCGAACCCAGCTTCAGGCGCAACCGGAAAATCCGCTGTTGAATTATCTTTTGGCGCAGCTTCTTATGAATCAGGCTCCCGCAGTCGGAAGCGAAGCGTTCAAAGAAGCGATGAAGGCGGCACAACTCACCATCAAGCTGAAGCCCGACCATGTGGGCTCGAGAGACCTTCTTGCAAGCATGTACATGAGGACCGGGCAGTATGATCTGGCGATTGAACAATGCAAGATCGCGCTGAAGTCCTCACCGACCGACGAGACCGCAATGTATCATCTGATCATTTCGATGCGCCATACCGGGCACTCTGACGATCTAAAGCCCCTGGTGGATCGCCTGGCTGTCTTACATCAAGATTCAGCAAGGCATGAAACGGAAAGAAAGCAATACCGGCTGGTCGTGGAGCCGGCGCCTGCAAAGTAGAAGCTCTGCAGTGGCGCCCTCACGCTCCAAAAGACCAGAACACTGCTTTCCTGAACACGGCGATCTGCATCGCTCGTTGACGCTGACGAACAAGACGCCTGCGGATTCGCAACGAAGCCGGTGGGCGTCCAGGAAAACACAAAGCGCTTTCGCAGGCGTGTGGCTCGCAGCTATATCCACACCTTCGACACAGTTGAAGGTGTCGATCTGAGCGAATGGCCGACTTCGTCATCGCTGGGATAGTCGTGCGGAGGTCCGCCACGGTTCGTTCGCGCGAAATTCGGAATCGCCAACATCGGAGAGCCGTCTTGCCACTTGCCGGAGATCACCATCATTCCGCCGAGCAGGCCAGCGCGCCACTCTGTGTGGAGCGGTGCGTCTGCCAGTTTCCGGTCGATATTTGTGTTGTCTTCTGTTTCAACGTTGTAAACAAGTGGGCCGTACTTCAAGGCCACCTGGTCAACGTCAGCCTTGATTCGGCTGTCCGCGGCCACGCGCTGCGGCTCCATTGGCAGCTCCAGTTCGATGCGGTCGCCCGCCTTCCACTCGCGCGTGACCACGGCATAGCCTTTATGAATGGTCGGCGTCTGCGCGTGTCCATTGACAGCAAACCGCTTCACGCCTCGCATTAGCGGTGAATCTTTATAGAGCCTGCTCGTGGTTCGGTCCGGGATGCGCACGTAAACCGAGAAAGTCTTTGTTTCCTCTGGATTCACGGTGATTGAAATCGCTCCATCCCAGGGGTAATCCGTCTTCTGGACCACCTCCACGTTTGTGCCTGCAACCTGACCAACATGAATCTTGCTACCGACGAACATGTTGACGTACAGTCCGTCATTGCTCTTCACGTAAGTCCAGGTTGGGATCATGAGCAGCGTGCGCGCAAAATTGCCTACGCAGCACGGACAAACATGCCACTTCGCACGCTCAGTGTTGACAAGCGGATTGGTGTAGCAGAAGCTTTGCCCGTCGAGCGCCACTCCCCCGAGCAGTGCGTTGTACATTGTCTGTTCGTACAAGTCGGCATACTTCGCATCGTGATAGGCGAGGTTCAGCTTGTACTGGAAGAACACGAGTCCGCAGCTCGAGCATGTTTCGCAGTAGGCCTCATTGCGCAGCGAGTAATTTGGTCCGAAGCCCTCTGAGGTTTCTCCACTTCCGATTCCGCCGGTCAGATAGTACTTCTTGTTGACCATGTTGTCCCAGAGCGAAATCACCGCGCTCTGGTAGTCGCGGTCCTGGGTCTCGGCAGCGATATCTGCCATGCCCGAATAGAAATACATTGCGCGCACTGCGTGCCCCACGGCCTCGTATTGCTGGCCCGGAGGCAAGTGGCTCTGGTCATACTCCGATCCGCCCCGGCGCGAATCGAGAAGAAACTTCGCAAGAGCGATATATGCGTCCCCGCGGTGATTCCCCTCCTGGTCGTTCACAAAGCGGCCGAAGCGCACCAGCGCCTGCTCCATCTCCTGGTGCCCGTCAAACCATTCCCTCTTTCCGGGCCCGATGTTCGCAACCCAGCAGTCGGCCAGCTTTTTGGCCGCGTTATACATGCGCAGATCTTTTCCTTCGGTGAGCGTGGAGTGATTGATGGCCGACTCGATGAAGTAGCCCGAGACATAGCCCTCGTGATTGCCGCGGTGGTCGGGCGACCAGCGCTCTGGCCAAGTCTTGCGGTCAGCCAATATGTAGGCGGTTTGAAGGTAGCCATCGGGCATCTGAGCAGCAAGGATGATTGGAATCCAGCGCTCCAGCGTCGCGCGCATCAGCTCCTGTGCTTTGACAATCTCAGCGTCGCCCTGCGGATCGACCATAAGGGCGATGCACATGGACTCAACAGTCTGGTGAACCCATGCGTTGGAAAACACAAATCCCTTGTGCCCACCGTGCGGTTCGCCACGGTTTGCTTTTCCCGCCTCGATGAAGTTGTCGATTCCGCCGTCCCCGCGCATCACAGGAATGTCGGTCCGTTCGCACATTGCGATGCAGTGCGGAATCCAGCTCACAATAAGAGCCTTCGTACGTTCTTTCCATAGCTTGCTATCGATGGAATACTTCCGCGTGTAGACCACGTTGAGACGGTCCGCAGGAGGCGCCGGTTCCACATGCACGCCAACGGAGTGCGCCGGGCCTTTGCTCCCGCTGGCCTCAAGCGCCAGCACATAATCGCCGGGCTGGGAGAAGCTTGCAGTCGTGACCGGTGAGGCGGTGTCGGCAAAGGTAACGGCGCCTGGTCCCGCGCTCTTGACCCAGCGTGCCCGATTCTTGTTTGAGTCTTCCAGCCAGGTGACCTTGCCCGACAAGTAGGTTCTGCCGTCGCTTACAACGGAACGGTCCACGCCGGCATCAACCACAGGCTGAAGTAGTGGAACAGGGCCGAAGTTGAAGACTTTCCATTCAAGGATTCCCGCTGGCCGGCCCTTCTGGGTAGCCACTTCGATCCGCAGCTTGCTTGTTTTCACGGGTTCGAAAGTTGTCACGTTAAACGCGTCAAGCGCGACGCCAAGTCCCTGAGGCTGAGAAACCGGGACAAAGTCGGCTCCATTCCAGGAGAGAATTCTGTAGCTCTCAGGCGCAGCAATCTTTCGCACGTAACTGCCCGGCAATTCACCAGCGCGCGGGCGATCTAGAGCCCAATAGATCTCGACTCTGTTGATGCCGATAGGCTCGCTCCACTCATACTGCACCCAACTTGTGCGGCTGCCGGTCGAGGGCCCCGCCCAGAGTGCGTAGAGCGCGTGGGTCCGGTCAAATGAGTTCTCCGGAATAAAGCCGTCGTTCAAGGAAGAGATTCGGTTCTCGCTGGTCATCACCTGGCTCGTCGGAACTGCGACCCGGGCAATGTTGAGCGAATTCTGGGGAGCCTGCGCAAATGCATTGGAGCCGGAGAGGACGCCCAGCACGGCGGTCCCTCCCGCGCCTACCAGAAATTCTCGACGGCTCGGCTCAATTTTTGTTGGATCTGTAGCGGTGCTTTCCGAATTCCTGGATCTCTTTTTCCTGTTCATCGTCGATATTCCTCTCCAGCGAATGCCCAGGTGGTTCTTCAAGACCGCCTGAGAAAGCGTTTACTGGCACTCAGAAGTCTACCTCTCGCGCGCATGGCTGTAAAGCGAAACGAACCATGAGGTCTCCGCTCAGAATCCGAGGGAAGCGGATGTCCTTTTCTGCTAAATGAGAGATTGGACTGACCTTGCCCTCAGAATGTGTATCTCTTAACAGCCGGGTTTTGAGGATTAGATTCATCCCCCTCGTCGCATCGTGCCTAAACGTGAAGTGCTCTATTTCGACGTTGTCCAATGTCGTAACATTCATGAATTACTCAACAGCATAAATCTCGCGCGGCGTTTTCAGGCTTGATAGATGGCAAGCTAGGAGTCATGCCGCACGTGTTCCGAGATGGCTTGTCAGCCTCCAACTACAATCACACGTCTCTGAGAATCCCAAAAGAAGTAAATGCGAAGGCAGTTCCGCTGCTCGCGGTCCGCGCCTTTCTTGAGATGAGATTCCAGGGTGCACTTCAGCTGGCTACCAAGGGGATAAGTGACGATGCAACAGACTTGATGTTGACAGGATGCCGTCGTTTGCACCCAGCACCGCTGCCCGAAGAAGCCCAATGCCGCCGGTGCGATGCAGCCTTCTGCTCCGCACTGGCATCTTGAAGCGCTTCCGGACGAGGAACTTCTGAAATCGTCGAAATGCGTTCTTGTTGTTCGGCCGCCCTTGGGTTTCCATGGAGTTGCCTGAAGACGTGATTGACTTGCGCGGTCCTAGGGCCTGTCATCTAATTCCCAAGGCGCAGCGCCGGGTCCAGTTTTTCTGAGTTCAAGGAGAGAGGAGCGACGCATACCGGGTGTCTGCTAGCGACGATTGACGCGGAAATCGGGAAAACTGGCCCCGGCCCGGAGGGTTGTGGAGAAAATCGGGCCATACTTCATTCTCGCCCTTGACGGTGGGGCCGCCACAGCCTTCGGGCTCGGCTTCGTCTGGCCCGATTTTCTCTCGCAACGCTGCACCCTGGGAATTAGATGACAGGCCCTAGATCCATTTCATCCTTAACAGCCAAACCTTGACGCCTTGCGTAAGGCCCGTGTAAGCAAGGAGCGTCAGCAGAAGGATTGGCCAATACATCGCGGGCAGGTGGGTAAGGCCTAGCGAAGTAGCCAATGGAGAATAGGGCAGCCACGCTCCGAAGGCCATGATGGTGAATGTAGTGATCAGCAACGGCCAGCTTGCACGGCTTTGGAAGAAAGGGATCTTGTTTGTGCGAATGATATGAATAATGAGCGTCTGCGTCATGATGGACTCAACGAACCAGCCCGTCTGAAAGAGCGGGGCGCGGGATGGATCCCAGCACTTGAATAGATAGAGCATGACAAAGAAAGTCGTGTAGTCGAAGATCGAGCTGATGGGGCCGATGCAGAGGATGAACCGTTTGATCTCCCCGATTTTCCAGGGCCGCGGACGAGCTACTTGTTCGTCGTCCACCGCATCGTTGGGGATCGGTACCTGAGAGAAGTCGTAGAGCATATTGTTCGTCAGAATCTGAATCGGGGCCATGGGAAGGAATGGCAGGAAAGCACTTGCACCCAACACGCTGAACATGTTTCCAAAGTTGGAACTGGCTCCCATGCGGATGTATTTGAGAATGTTGGCGAAGACTTTTCGGCCCTCAATGACACCGCCTTGAAGCACCATCAAGTCCTTCTGCAACAGAATCAAATCGGCCGACTCCTTTGCGATGTCGGCCGCAGTATCCACGGAGATGCCAATGTCCGCGGCGCGCAGTGCGGGAGCATCATTGATTCCATCGCCCATGAATCCCACAACATGTCCCTTGGTCCGGAGAACATGAACGATTCGCTGTTTGTGCGCTGGAGAGAGACGGGCAAAGAGGGTTGTCTTCTCTGCCGCCTCGGCCAGTTCGGTGTCCGACATCTTCTCGACCTCATCACCCAATAGCATTGGGTCGGCAAGAAGTCCAACGTCACGGCAAACCTTGCGGCTGATGAGATCGTTGTCGCCGGTAAGGATCTTCACTACAACACCATGTTTGTGCAGCGCTTCAATTGCGGTTGCAGCGGTGGGCTTGGGCGGGTCGAGGAATGCGACATATCCCTTCAGCACAAGATCGTGTTCATCTTCTTTTGCGCAGGACGTCTTGCCGGGCAACTCCTTTACCGCAACGGCCAACACCCGGAATCCATCGTTGCTCAGACTTGCATACTCGTCTTTCAACCCTTTCATCAGGGCGGGGTCCATGGGTGACAACTTCCCATCGAGCTCAAATTGAGAGCATTGATGGAAAATCTCTTCCGGAGCGCCCTTGGTCAGGAGGATGGCCTTGCCCTCAGGATTCTCGACAAGCACGGACATCATGCGTCGCGTGAAGTCGAATGGAATTTCGTCGAGTTTTCTGTACTTCTCAATCAGGGCCTGCTCGTGGAAATCGGGGCTATTCAATATCGCGGTATCCAACAGGTTCTTCAGGCCAGTCTGAAAATGGCTGATGAGGTAGCCATCCCGGAGCACTTCATCCGTTTCTCGCCCGGCGACATTACAGTGCCGCTGCAGGACGACCCGATCTTCTGTGAGCGTGCCGGTCTTATCGGTGCAGAGTACGTCCATTCCGCCGAAGTTCTGAATGGCGTTGAGACGCTTCACGATTACCTTCTTGCGGCTCATGGCAAGCGCGCCCTTGGCCAGGCAGACGGAGACAATCATGGGCAGCATCTCCGGGGTCAGGCCGACGGCAACGGCCATAGCGAAGAAGAATGCTCCTTTCCAATCGTGCTTGGTAAACCCGTTGATGAAGAAGACTAGTGGCACCATGACTGCCATGAGCTGGATCATGAGCCATGTAAAACGGCTAAGACCCTGGTCGAAACTTGTCGGCGTTTCCTCCTGCGTAATGGAGCTGGCCATGGTGCCGAGATAGGTGCGAACGCCAGTTACGACGACAACCGCGGTCGCTGTGCCGCTTTGAACGCTGGTCCCCATGAAGCACGTGTTCTTGAGCTCGACCGGAGAATTTGCAACGTGTGGGTCGGCATCGTGAAACTTCTCGACAGGGAGCGACTCCCCGGTCAGCGTCCCCTGGCTCACGAACAGGTCCTTCGCGGACAGAATCCGCACGTCGCCCGGGATCATGTCTCCTGCCGATAGTTTGATGATGTCTCCGGGAACGAGGTTGCGAAGGGCGATCTCCTGCGGATTGCCATCCCGGACCACTGTGGCAGTTACGTGGATCATCGCCTTGAGCTTCGCCGCGGCGGCGCCCGCGCGAGCTTCCTGCAGGAATCGGAGCGTGACGCTTAGCACGATCATGCCCGCCATGACGCTTCCAGCGCGCGGGTCGCCGGTGGCAAAGGAGATCGACGATAGAACCGCCAGCAGAATGACCAGCGGGTTTCGAATAATGATCAGGAGACTGATGAACCAGCCGCGCTGCCGCTCTTGCGCAACCTCATTCGGCCCCGCCGTGCGCGCTCGCAACTCTGCTTCGTTCTGTGTGAGGCCAACTGAAGCCGTCCGCAAGGAGCGAAGCAACTCATCCCCGTCTTTTCCAGCTGCGTCAAGGACAGCAGGGGAGACGCGAATGTTATGCTCCTTTGCCTTCGCGGGGATTTGTGACTCATCCGGAGTGGGAAGAGTCGTTGTCGCGCCGAGAGCGCCGGAGTTCGCCTTTGCTGAGGAGTTCTCAACCGCGTGATTCGAATCAGGTGTCGCCATCCCGTTGGATCCCTTTCCAAACCGCGCCCTACACTCCCAACTGCGGATACAAGCGAGCGCCGACAAAGACCAAAACGATCGTTGTTAACAGGATCACAGCATAATCCATCCCCAGGCCGAAGGTGCTCGGACTGCCGGCAAGCATGGAAGTGCGCAGTGCATCGACGACGTAGGTGAGGGGATTGAGGTGAGATATCACTTTGAGCCACGCAGGCATGATGGTGGTTGGATAGATTGCATTACTGGCGAAAAACAGCGGCATGGTCAGGACCTGGCCGACGCCCATGAAGCGCTCGCGGGTCTTCACAATGCAGGCAATGATCAGCGAGAAAGTCGAGAACAGCGTGGCGGCAAGCACCACAACGGCGAAGACATTGAGCAGCGCGAGCGGGCTCCAATTGAGCCTGACTCCAAGGAACAGTGAAAGGCCATAGACCACGATGGCCTGGGACAGGGTCCGTATTCCGGCAGAAAGGCCCTTGCCAAGCACCAACGCGGTGCGAGGAGTCGGGCTGACAAGGAATTTCTGGACGATCCCCAGGTCCCGTTCCCAGATTACATTGATTCCGTAAAAGATAGCCACGAAGAGAACACTTTGCGCAAGAATGCCGGGAGCGATGAAGTCCAGATATGGAATATTGCCGGTGTGCATCATGCCGCTGCGCGCAAATACCTGGCCGAAAATGAGAAGCCACAGCGCGGGTTGGAGTGCACGGGTAATGAGCTCAGTGAAGTCGTGGCGCAGCTTGCGAAGTTCAAACTCGGCAATGACGAAAGTCTTATCGACGAAGCTGGTCAGCGGATGGATGAATGTACCGGTCATGATGTCATGGCTAACCAAGCCGCTGTTCCGTCGTTCGTTCGATACCTCGCGGAAGGTTCCGCCGGAGTCGAGAGTGGCGCCGGCGTAATGCACGAAGACCTCATCCAGCGTATGGCTGCCTGGGCCGAGTGACGCCTCAAGTTCTTTCAAGGTGCCCAGTGCGGCCAGCTTGCCCATGTGCATGATCGCGATGCGATCGCAGTGACTTTCGGCATCCTCCAGGTAATGGGTGGTCAGGAACAGGGTGGTTCCGTATTGGTCACGCAGATCGGTCAGGTGTTTCCAGACTGCGTCGCGGGCAATCGGGTCAAGCCCAACGGTCGGCTCATCGAGGAAGAGCACGCGCGGCCGATGCAGTGTGGCCTGGGCAATCTCCAGCCGACGGACCATGCCACCGGAATATTGACTCACAAGGCGGCCGGCGTCTGCTGTCAGTTCCACGAATGTCAATTGTTCGCGGATGCGGGCCTGTTGCTCGCTGCGGGGAATGTCGTAGAGCTTGGCAAATATGAGCAGGTTCTCGTAACCGGTAAGCGACCCATCTACAGAAACCGCCTGCGGTACATAGCCGATGGCGCGACGAACCTCGACCGGCTGGGTGGTGATCGAGAAGCCGCCTACGCGTGCCTCACCCGAAGAAGGCGGCAAAAGAGTGGTGAGCATCTTGATCGTGGTGCTTTTGCCGGCTCCGTTCGACCCAAGCAATCCGAATACCTCCCCGGCATTGGCCACGAGCGTCAAAGAGTCGACAGCCGTGAACGTACCGAAGCGGCGTGAGAGCTTTTCGATTTCTACGACTGGAGTAGTCACGGCTCGATTGTAAACAGCGGGAAGGTCTGTATATGGGTCACAATTGCACACAATTGGCGCCTTGCATTGAGCGTAAGCAGGATCCAGGATTAGAGAGTAAAAAATGCTACGAAGAAGCCCCAGTGCTGGACCCTCTTCCAGGAGATTTGCTCTATGGCTGGATCTTCTTCCGCCTCATCATCCAGCCGATCGCTGCTCCAGCCGCAAATACTACTGCGATGGTCTCGATCGGGTACCGCTGCAAGCGCCTCTTTGTGCTGTAAAGAAATTCTGTAGCGGCGTCGGCCTCATCTCTCGCCGCGCGCCGAGCTGCTGAGACACTGTCTTCCAGCGCGTCGGCAACAGCAGATGCCGCCCGCGTCGCCTTGTGCGTTGTGTCGTCAATCTGCTGCCCCACGTGTTTGAATACTGATTTCTCCATTGGGTATTAACCTCTCTCGTCCTTGAGATTGATCATGAGTTGTCTATTCTTCGAATGTTCTTTCAAGCTGTCCACGTTTGCATTTGAAGACGCTGAGCAATCGTGTACATCGCTGCCGGATTGCCACAAACATGTCCCCGCTCCTCGTTGGAGAAGAGACAAGGCACTTCTTCCTTCTAAACAGAGGACAGCCTGCGTTCTGCTCACAATTGACCGGACTCCCGGTTGTGTTCTCTTGGATAGTACTCATGGCGTCCCCTGCGATAACTGGCCGCATCTGGACGCGCTGAGGAAAGAGCTATCCGCGCAACCGCGGTTTCGAGCTGAAATGTCCTTGATGAGAAAGACTCAGGCCCCCGGAGCCGGAACAGGAAGCGAGCAGATCTTAATGAATTCGCAACTGCTGAAAGACACCGCGAAGTTGCTTTTTGTCGATCACAAGGGCCTGCTTGCGATGGATGAGAGCACCGGGACATGTAACAAACGCTTCGAAAAACTTGGAATTCCGCAGACTGTCGAAGCTCGAAGAGCTTACCGCGAATTGATTGTAACCACTCCAGGACTCGGTGAGTCGATAGGCGGCGCAATCCTCTACGACGAAACTATTCGTCAGCATAAGAGCGATGGCACACCATTTGTCAAAGTCCTCATTGAGGCGGGTATCACTCCCGGCATCAAAGTGGACACAG
>OBLW0100000191.1_pt1 | contig 51111 bp, 39 predicted proteins | sample 1520161 | NCBI WGS metagenome assembly OBLW01 (sample SAMEA3539309, study PRJEB22396) | soil metagenome | biome: tundra; feature: field; material: soil | place: USA | collected 2010-05 | depth 0.15 m
CTGCCGTAGATGATCGAGAGGCCCGAGTGGTGCCAGGCGGGAATCGACGAGACGATAATGCTGATGAGAAACACCGCGCAGATGAGAGCGAACAATCCCGAAGCCCCGTAAAGAACACTCCAATGCGCCCAGTCGCTCTTGACCGAGAAGCTTTTCGAGTTCTCGGTCAAGAGCGGATTCGACATTGCCACAGAAGGGCTAGTCGGCACCTCGGGCATGGATATTACTCAGCCACCGCGCCGCTCAGCCGCCGTTGGTGCCCAGCAGCACCTGGCCATGTGATCCCGTGACCTTGAGCAGCGTGGCCCGTGCCAGCGCCTGGATATTGGCCGGAAGTGGAACGTAGCCCTGGAGTGCTGCGACATCTTGACCGGCGGTCGTGCCGATGACTGCGCCCGAGTGCGACAACCAGTCGAGGTACTTCACGAGCAGCGTCCCCTGGGCGTCGCTCGTCTGGTTGACCTTCCAGATGACCGCCCAGGTGTATCCAGCGATTGGATACGCTGTTGCACCGGCCTGCCAGTCGATCGAGAAGTTCGTCGCTGTGATGTCCGGCTTGGCAGCCGCGGCGGCCGTTATGCCCGCAAGTGAGGGAGTCAGCGCCTTGCCCGCCTTGTTGACGATCGCCGCGACTCCTTTGAGCAGGCTCGGGTTGAGCAGTACGTAGGAGTACTCGACATAGCCGATCGAATTCGGTGTGTTCTCGATGTCAGCCGCGACGCCCGCATTCCCGCTACCCGCGACGCCACCGGTGGGCAGCGTCAGCGCGGCCTTTGAGGGTTGGGTCGTCCACACCTTCGGAGCGGCGCTGCGCAGGAAGTTCGTGAAGATATACGTCGTACCCGAAGAGTCCGCACGGGCAACAACGACAATCTTGTTGTCCGGCAGCTTGACCTTCGGGTTCAGCCCTTGGATCGCGGAGCTGTTCCAGTTCGTGATGTGACCCTCGTAGATCCCGGCAAGCACCTGCGCCGTCAAGGTGAGCGACGTCTTGGAATTCAGGCCGGAGAGATTGTACGGAATCGCCACACCGCCGAGAGCGATCGGCACCTCGACAAATGCCGACGCCCTGATGTTGTAGCCGGAAGGCTCCTTTTGATAGATGTCGGTCTGGGACATCGGTACGTCGGTACCGCCCCAGTCGACCACCTTCTTGAGGATGTCCGACTCGCCAGTTCCCGAGCCGACTGCCTGGTAGCCGTTGATCGTGGCATTGGTGGTGCGGGCCCCGTACGCGGCCTGCGCGGCATTCTGCAAGGGCGCGGCGAAGGTTGAACCTGCGCCGCCAATGGTCGCTGACTTGTTCAGCAGCGTGTCGGCCGCAAGGTACCGGTCTCCGCTTGCTTTTGCGCTGCGCGTACCCGCGAGCGCCGGCACCGCAACCATCGAAAGGGCCGTGACGACGACCGCTGCCGTGGTCAGTGCAAGCCGAACAGTCCTATGGATCCTCATCAGTCTCTCTACCTCCGTGGGGTCTCGTGATAATTGCGGTTTGCAAGGCCACACCTTCACCCCGCGCCACGCGGCGGCCTCATGCGTCCGTTACGAACAAGCTACGAAGGCAAAGTGAACTGCCAATGGCCCCACCGTGTTTCAGGGCTGAACTCTGGGCCAACTTCCTGGGAGGCAGGTTAACGCTGGGTAAACTGTCCCCTCGTAGCGGCCTGAGTGTGGCGGGGCGGCACCACTAGAGTGACCTGCATGAGGGTCCTCGTGACCGGGGCTGGGTCCGGCGTCGGCAAGGCCACCGCGATGCTGCTGGCGGGGCGCGGGCACGAGGTCATCGCAACGGCCCGGGACCGTGCCATGCTCGACGACCTCGACGTAGCGGCCCGGCTCCACCTGGACGTGACCGAGGCGGCATCAGTGGACGAGGTCCGCCGGGAGCTCGATTGGGTGGATGCCCTCGTCAACAATGCCGCGATCTCCTTCCACGGCCCGATCGAGCACGTCGCGATGGGACAGGTCCAGGAGATGTTCGAGACAAACGTCCTCGGACCTGTTCGCCTGATCCAAGCCTTCGTTCCGGGCATGCGCAGCCGGCGCTCAGGCGTCGTGGTCAACATCTCCTCGGTAGCCGGACATGTCGCCCAGCCTCTCAGCGGCTATTACGCGGCCACAAAGCACGCTCTGGAGGCGATCTCGGAGGCGCTGTACGTAGAGCTGGCCCATTTCGGCGTACGGGTCGTGATCGTCGAGCCCGGTTTCATCGCGCCAGGGATGAAGGAGCACCCGCCCACGAGCGGGCTTGCCGCATATGACGAGCTCGACGCCCAGCTGGCAGAGGTCGCTCGCAAGATGCAGGGCGGCGCACGGCCCGGCCCGGATCTGGTGGCAAACGCGGTCGCTGATGCCATCGACAATGACGAAGGCCCGTTGCGGCGGCGCGTCGGCGACGACGCGAACTTGATCCTTTCTGCGCGCAGCACTCTCGGGGACGAGGAGTTCGAAAAGGCCATGCGCGAGGTCGCGGGTCTCTCCTGGTAGCGGGTGAACTGCGCTGCACCGGCCACTTCGGCACTCCCGGTGACGAGAACGTGCGCCTGTCCGATCGGCCGGGAGCGGTTCTTGCCTAGGCTCGGACCCGTGAGCTGCCCGTGATCAAAGCCATCAAAGGCGAGCCCGCACATGTATCGCAGGGCGTCTCCTTCGACGCCTGCTCGCCCTTGCCGGAGGGCAAAGCCAAGCAGGATCTCGTGCGATCGATGTTCGACTCGATCGCACCGCGCTACGACCTCGTCAACTTCCTGATGACCTTCGGGCTCGACGCCGGATGGCGCCGCCGGACGATCGAGATGTTGCAGTTGTCACCCGGTTCGGTCGTGCTCGACATCGGCTGTGGGACGGGGGACTTGGCTCGCAGCCTCCGTCGTAAAGGGCACCAGCCGGTGGGAATCGACCTCTCGCTCGGCATGCTGGCTGCCGCACGCGCTGGCGGCGCCCCGCTGGTTCAGGCTGACGCTGCGCAGCTGCCCCTCCTGGCCTGCGCCGCGGATGCCGTGGTGAGCGGATTCGCGGTCCGCAACTTCGCCGACTTGACCAGTGTCGTGAACGAGCTTGGCCGCGTGCTCCGCCCCGGGGGAAGACTGGCACTTCTCGAAGTCGGCGAACCGAAGCACCGGCTGCTCCGCTTCGGCCATCGGGTCTGGTTCGCCCATGTCGTGCCGCAACTCGGGGCGCTCTTGTCCGACGGCGCAGCGTACCGGTACCTGCCCCGCTCGGTCGCGTACCTTCCCTCATTCCCCGAATTCGCCGGCCTTCTCTGCGAAGCCGGCTTCACCAACGTCAGACACCATCCATTGAGCGGTGGCATCGCTCAATGTGTCACTGCAACTCGATCTGCCGACGGCGCCGGGTCATGAGCGGTCGAACGACCCGGCTCTGCTATGCCGTGCGTCCGATCGACGCGGGCATGCTGGCTCGGCTGCGGGTGCACGCGTACGAGGCGGGACGCGTCATCGAGCGCGACGGGCTCATGGTTCTCGGCTTCGGGACCGCGACTGCGCTCGGGCTGTCAGGCGGCCTGGCGAATCCCGCCAGCCTTAGGCTTGCGGTCCTTGATCTAGGGGCGATCTCTCCTGTTGCAGATAGCCGATCGGTCGGGGTCACGCCTGAGCCCGGTGACAACCGGGACACCGAGCCGGTACCCATCGCGCTCGCCGCACTCCGTTTCGACCGCTGCGCCGAAGGTGAGCTGCTCGTCCCCGAGGTGACGGTGATCGCACCGGCCGACCACAAGCCGTCGGTCGTGGTCGTCGGGTCGCCAGACCGTGTCCGCGAGCTGCTGAGCGGCCTGCCAGAGATCGTCGCGGCTCGGCGAGCAAGAGAACCGGCCTCGCCGCCAGACGAGTTCCGGCTCGCGTCGGCTCGACCCCACCAGGACTTCCTGGACCGGGTCAGCGCCGTGCTGGCCGAGATCGCGGCGGGGAGTCTCGACAAGCTCGTCCTTGCTCGCGAGGTGACGGTGCACGCGAACCGACCGCTTCGCCAGGCCGACCTCCTCGGACGCCTCCGGGCGCTTCATCCATCCTGTACTGCGTTCGCCGTCGACGGCTTCCTCGGCGCGACCCCCGAGCTCCTGCTCGCCCGCTGCGGAGCGCGGATCACCTCGGTACCCCTTGCGGGGACAGCGGCGCGCAGTGGCGACCCGGGCTCGGACCGCAGAGCCGAGGCCGCGCTCCTCGCGTCCGTCAAGGAGCGCGCCGAGCACCGCGTCGTCGTCGACGCGATCTCCTCGGCTCTTGCCCCCGTGGTCGAACAACTCGAGGTGCCGGACGGACCGGTCATCCGCGAGCTCCGCAATGTGAGCCATCTTGGGACCTCGATAACCGGCACGCTCGCCAAGCGCGACGGCAGCTACCCCAGCGCGCTCGAGCTCGTCGGTCTCCTTCATCCGACTCCTGCGGTGGCGGGGACCCCCGTCGACCTGGCACTCGACTACCTCGCGAAGCTCGAGGAGCTTGACCGGGACCGCTATGCCGGGCCGGTCGGCTGGGTCGATGCTCGGGGAGATGGGGAGTGGTATCTCGGAATCCGCTCGGCGATCGTCGAGGGAAGCTCCGCAAGGCTGTTCGCCGGGGTGGGGATCGTCGCCGACTCCGAGCCTGCCGCAGAGCTCGCCGAGACCCAGCTCAAGCTCCAGGCCTTTCTCGCCGCCGCTGTCCGTCCCTGACGCCGGAGGCGAGCGCCGAATAGCGACGCACGACCTCGGCGATCTTCTCGGGTTGATCGAAGGGGAGAAGGTGGCCACCCGCGATGACGACCAGCTCGGCCCCGGGGACCCGCACGGCGAGCGATCGGGCCGCGGAGACCGGCACGACGCGGTCCGATGCCCCGGTGAGAACCGCAGTCGGAACTGCAATGCGACAAAGCGAGCGCTCGATCTCCGGCGTCTCGGCCAGGAGCGCACGCTGCTCGACGAGGAAGCTCTGCCTAGATCTGCCGACCATTGGGCGGCCATCGATCCCGATGGCCGCCTGAACTGTGGGCAGGACCGAAACCATATGCGCGACCCGGGCCCCAGGATGGTGCTCCGAGAGGTGCGTGGCGGCGATCAGGCCCCGCCGGAGGGTGGCGACTCCGGCGCGGAGGATGCCGTCTCCTAGCAGCGGAACCGCGAGCAAGCGATCGAATCCCGATAGCGACCCGGCCACGCCGACCGATCCGACCAGCACTAGCGCGCCGACCCGCTCCGGGTGCTTCAAGGCAAGCTCGAGAGCGACACCGCCACCGAGCGAGTGGCCCACGACCGTCACAGGGCTTTCCGCCCCTGCGGCCTCCAAGAACTCCTCCAGCACGTCGGCGTTGGCAGCGATGCCCATCGCGGCACGGCCATCGGATCCCCAGCCGGGACGGTCCGGCGCGAGCACGCGGTGGTCGCCCGACAACAGGTCCGCAAGCGCCGCCCAGTCGCCTCCTGCGCCCGGCTGGCCGTGCACCAGCACGACGACGGGCCCAGCGCCGGCGTCGATCGGCGCCATCGATCCGCCGGCGGCGGCCCCTGTGCCGCCCCTGCTCACTGCGCCGAACGCGACCGGGTCGCGGCACGCGCCATCCTGCCGCCGCCTCGAAGCCGGCCGGCGACTCGCTTCATGCCCCACCAGGTAACGAGCACCAAGGCCTCCACCACGGTGTACGTCGACATCTTTGAGGTCCCCAGCTCCCGGTCCACGAAACGGATCGGCACCTCCGTCACCTTCGCGCCCACTCCGATCGCCCGGTAGGTCATCTCGATTTGAAACCCGTAGCTCTCCGCCCGGACCGAGCCCAAGTCGATTCGTCGAAGAACCGTTGCCGCATAGGCCCTGAACCCGGCGGTCGAATCTCGCACGCCCAGGCCGAGCACGAGATCGGCGTAGATATTGCCGCCGCGCGACAGCAGCCGGCGCGGCAAGCTCCAGTTCGGTATCGAACCGCCTGGAACATACCGCGACCCGATGCACACCTCGTGTCCTTGGCCGAGCGGCGCTACGACTGTGGGAAGGGCATCGGGATCGTGCGAGAAGTCCGAGTCCATCTCGACCATCGCCTCGTAGCCTCGCTCGAGGCCCCACCTGAACCCGTCCCGATAGGCGCTGCCAAGGCCCAACTTGCCGGGCCGGGACAGGACGTCCACGCTGCCGAACCTCTCACCGACCTCCGCGGCGATCTTGGCCGTCCCGTCAGGGCTGTTGTCGTCGACGACGAGGATCGACGCGTCCGGGAGCGCCTTGCGGACACGATCGAGGATGTTCTCGATTGTGGCAGCTTCATTGAAAGTAGGCAGCACAACGAGAACGCGCACCCCTGCAGCCTATGGCCAAACCGCTGACGAACCGCACCGGTCGGCGGCAACGCCTCCGCGGGAACCCGGGACGTTACTGGGCCGGCGCGGCGGCGCCACTTGGCGCTGTGGGCGCGGCGGACAGCTCGTCGGCGGGATGCTCACCGGCGGATCGGACCGATCGGTGCTCGGCCCAAAGGTCCCTCGCGATCACTTGGATGGCGCTCGCCGCGGGAACCGCAAGCAGAGCCCCCACAAGACCGCCGAGGGTGGACCCGACGATCCCGCCCAGCTCGACACCTATGAGGATCGCCAGCAGCACCCAGAGGGGGTTCAACCGCACCGTCCGGCTCATCACCACTGGATTCAGGACGTGGTTCTCGAGCTGTTGATAGACCAGGAACACGACAAGCGTCACGATCCCCGCCGGCAACGAGTGCAGCAGGGCGACGGCCACAGTCGGCACGCCGGCGAGGAGTCCGCCCACAAGCGGGAGGAAGTCGACGATGCCTACCCAGATCGCGAGCACTCCGGCGTACGGGACGCCCGTGGCTCGCAGCGTCACGAAGATCACGATCCCGGCAATCATCGAGGTTGCGAGGTTGCCGAGCATGTAGCCGGCCACGGCTTGTCCCACGTCGCCCAGGACCCTGCGCACGCGAACTGAGCGCTCGGGCCGCATCCAGTCGAGCACGCCGCGGATCATCCGTGGCGCCTCGAACAGGATGAAGAAGGTCAGCACTCCGACCGTGACGAGCGCGACAACCCCGCTCACGACCGTCTTGCCGACGGCAAGCGCCGGGCGGCCGAGGCCGCTGATCAAGGTCTCGAGCCGCGGCACGTTCTTCTTGACATAGCTTTCGAGGTGCAGCCGTTTCACAAGGTGCCCGATCTGTCCCTTGCCGTGCTGCGCCTGGCGGACAAGGCTCGGCAGCTCCTTCGCGAAACTCGTGGCTGACGTATAGACAGGGTGCACGAGCACATATCCCACGGTCGCCGCGACCGCCGCCGAGAAGAAGAACACAACGACGGTCGCGAGCCCGCGGCGGATCCCTCGGCGCTCCACGAAGCTGACCGCGGGATGCAAGAGCGCACCTAGGAACAGCGACACGACTATCAGCAGGACGACGACTCGGAGCCGCCACAGGAGGGCCAGACCGATGCCGACGCTCACAACTGCGCCCGTGGCGATGAACGCAGTGCGCGCCACCCGGAGGTCTTGCACGTGCTGGCTCTTGGAGGGATCGAGCTCCCGGTCGGCTTTCTGCTCGGGCACCGCCACAATTCAACTCCATGCAGGGCCGCCAAAGCGTGATCCAGAGCCACAACTCGAGCTGGGACGGTCCCCGGAGCACGTCGCTACCCTTTGCAGGAAACGGGGACCGATCACGAGGCTCGCCGCGACCTGCTCGCGCCTGCAAGCATGGGGAGATGGGCGATTCACCCGAGCTCGACGGCCCAGTTGCCGGCGTGACCGCGCCGCGCCGTCGCCACTACCTGCTCGCATGGATACCCCGGCCGCTACGTCACGGCATCACGCTCTTCATCCTTCTCCTGTTCGTCGAGTACGCCCTCATTCCCAGTTTCCTGCACTCCAAGGCGCGTTCATCGCTGAGCCAGTTGGGCCGCGTCAATTTCGCGTGGTTCCTCGCCGGGTTCGCCCTCGAAGCGGGAGCGCTCGTCGCATACGGGCGCCTCACGCAGTCGGTGCTGCCAAAAGACGGCCCAGACCTCTCGCGGGTGCTCCGTATCGACCTGTCGACACTCGCCGTGAGCCACGTGATCCCCGGCGGCACCGCTGGCGGCACCGGCCTCGGTTACCGGCTCCTTACCTCGAGCGGGGTGAGCGGCCCCGATGCCGCTTTCGCGCTGGCGACTCAGGGAATCGGTTCGGCCGTCGTCCTCAACGCGATGCTCTGGGTGGCTCTCGTGATATCGATCCCCCTCCACGGCTTCAACAGCGCCTACGTCACGGTCGCGGTGGTCGGCGCCGTGCTGCTCGCCGCCTTGGCCACACTCGTCTTGTCGCTCACGCGAGGCGAGGCCCACGCCACCCGGGCACTGCGAGCCGTGGCCCGGCGTGTGCCGTGGGTCACCGAAGAACAGATGGAGAAGCTCGTCCAACGCCTTGCCACGCGCTTGCGGACGCTGGCATCGGATCGGCAGCTGCTCAAGAACGCCGTGTCGTGGGCAGCCGCCAATTGGCTGCTCGATGCGGCTTCCCTCTGGGCCTTCGTCGCGGCCTACGGGCATCTGTCCAGGCCCATCGATCTCTTCGTCGCCTACGGCGTGGCGAACGTCCTGGCGGCAGTGCCTCTCACTCCTGGCGGCCTTGGCATCGTCGAGGCAGTGGCCGCGACCTCTTTGATCGGCTTCGGTGTACCTGCGGCCATTGCGTGGCTCGGAGTGATCTCCTGGCGCCTGTTCAACTTCTGGCTGCCGATCCCGGTAGGTGCCGGCGCCTACCTGTCCTTACGAGTCAGACGCGGCGCGGGCCTCAAGGAGCGCCGCGATGCGCTCGGGGGCATGACAAGGGCGGGGTACTCGTCGACTCCGCCGACGGGCGAGACGCCGGCCCTCAAGCCAGACCGGTCTCCTCGGAGGCCAGGGCCTGCATCTCCTCCGGCCCCGTCGGCACCACCTCAAGACTGATCGGGACCTCGAACAGCTCCTGGAAGAGCTGCACCTTGCGCTGGAGCATCCAACGCTCGAGCTCGGCGTCGCCACGCCCGCTGATGACGATCTCCACGCTCGTGCCACTCAGCTCGGCCCCGACGTGACCTATGACCGAGTCGTGCCCGGCGTCCAGTCCGTCTGCGATGCGCAGCAGCGAGAGCATCCTCAACACCCGATCCCGGTCCTTGCGCTCCAAAGTCTCCCAGGCGTGGAAGGACTCCCTTGGACGTCCCCTGACGTGGTAACGGCCGAGGCACGACAGCATCTGGATCTCGACGGGCGAGAACCCCCGCAAGTCTCCGTTCTCGATGAGATAGGCGCTGTGGCGCGCGTGGCCGTCGCGACTCACGTGCTCGCCTATGTCGTGCAGGAGGGCCGCGAGCTCGAGAAGCTCCCGATCCTCGCTGTCCAGTTCGTGCAACGCAACAGTCGAGTCGAACAGCTCGACCGCCAGCCTCGCGACTTGGCGAGAATGGGTCTCGGGCCACCGGGACCGGTGGCACAGCGACAGGACGGAGGCATGCCGGATCGCCCTCGGGTCATTGCTGAACTCGACGCGATCGTGCTTGGCGATCGTGGAGATGATGATCCCTTCCCGGAGCCCCCACTCCGATACCGTGAGCTCCCGCATCCCGGTTCGCTCCATGAGGACCTCGGTCACCGCGACGCCGGCCGGCAGGAGATCTGCGCGTCGGGCTTCGATCCCGGCAAGTCGTGCGCGTTCCCAGCTCGGCAGCTCGTAGATGATCTCGGCCAGCGCGGCGAGCTCGCGGGCCGTCACCGTCAGCTGGTTGACAGACGGAGGCACGATGCCGTCCCGTCTTGCCGCAGCACCCCTGGCGAGAGCACAAAAGGTGCCCGAGGTCCCGATCAGGAGCTTCGGTCCGCAGGCGAGGATGTCCTCGAGAACCTCGTCGAGCGACTTGGAGATCTGGTCCCTGAGCCGCGCACGGTCCTTCTTCGTCGGTGGATCCGTGCGCACGTACTCGGTCGTGAGCCGCCCGACACCGAGGTGCAGGCTCGTCGCATAGGCGAGACCGAACCGGTCGCCGACCGAGAGCTCGAGGCTCCCGCCGCCGAGATCCGCGCAGAGAGCCGGGCTCGGATCGATCAGCACGCTTGCCCGCACCGCTTCGAAGATCAGCTGCGCCTCGCGGACACCGCTGACAACCTGGATGGCGACACCTGTGGCCTCTTCAATTCGCTCGGCGGCTTCGGGCCCGTTGGCGGCCTGGCGCATCGCTGCGGTCGCCATGGCGACGATCTCGTCGAAATGTTGCACCTCTGCAATCGTCTTGAGCCGCCGGATCGTGTCGATGGCAGCCTCGATCGCCTCTTCGGTGAGCCGACCTTCCCGTGCGACCACATCCCCGAGGCGCAGCATCTCCTTTTCCCGCGCGAGCGGGATGAAGCTTCCGTCCCGCCGAGTTTCGACCACCAGCAGATGGAACGAGTTGCTACCCAGATCCAGCGCGGCGATCCGCACGGCCGGGGCTCAGCTCAGCGACTCGGGCGAACGACGCCTACGGGCGCGCTCGACTGCGAGCTCTTGAAGTCGCCGCTGCGCGCTGAGCCCGAGCACGGGCACCACTCGCGCCCATGTCCCGTCCGGTCCCAACTCCCAAGCGTTCGTGTCGTCAGCGAGATTGAGCTGGATGGTCTCTTCGAGCCGAGCCCGCAGCTCCGGGTCGAGAACCGGGACGAGTACCTCGATCCTGCGGTCCAGGTTGCGCTCCATCAAGTCACCAGAACCGATCGTGTAGCGCACCTGGCGCTCACCGGAAGGATCACCGAAGCGGAAGATGCGAGAGTGCTCCAGGAAGCGGCCCATGATCGAACGCACCGTGATCCGGTCGGAGAGCCCTGGCACCCCGGGCCGGAGGCAGCAGACACCTCGCACCGAGAGATCGATTCGGACGCCTGCCTGCGAGGCGGCGTAGAGAGCGTCGATAACCTCTGGGTCCGTGAGCCCGTTCACCTTGATGGTGATCCGACCTGCCTCCCCTGCCGCCGCTTCTTCGCCTATCTGGCCGAGAACCCACGGCCTCATGCCCTGGGGAGCCACCACGATGCGGCGGTGGGTGACGGGCCGGCCATATCCGGTCAGATGGTTGAACAAGTCAGTCAGGTCCTCACCGATCGCGGGATCCGCAGTCAGAAGCCCGAGGTCCTCATAGACCTTTGCCGTCTCGGAGTTGTAGTTGCCCGTCCCGATGTGGCAGTAGCGGCGGAGCCCGTCCTCCTCTCGTCGCACGACGAGAACGATCTTCGAGTGGGTCTTCAAACCCACGAGGCCGTAGACGACGTGCACGCCAGCCCGTTCGAGCTGACGTGCCCAGAGGATGTTCGCCTGCTCGTCGAAACGGGCTTTCACCTCCACGAGCGCCGCGACCTGCTTGCCCTGCTCGGCTGCCCGGACGAGCGCCGAGACGATAGCTGTGTCGTCGGAGGTGCGGTACAGGGTCTGCTTGATCGCGAGCACGTTCGGATCGTCGGCGGCCTGGGTGATGAACGCCTCGACCGAGGTCGTGAACGAGTCGTAGGGGTGGTGGACGAGCACACTTCGTTCTCGCAGCACCGAGAACAGGTCGACTGGCCCGTCGCCTGCGGTCGCGAGGCGCGGTTGGGTCATGGGCACCCAGGGCGGCTCATGGAGATCGGATCGGTCGATGGCGTGGAGGGCCCAAAGCTGGCCCAGGCCGAGGGGGGCCGAGCTCTCGTAAACATCGTCCGTCCCGAGCTCGAGCTCGGCCAACAGGAGGTCGCGAACCTCTATCGGCGTGTCTCGATCGACTTCGAGCCTCACAGCGCGGCCGAAGCGGCGACGACGCAGCTCCGTCTCGACTGCGGCCAGGAGGTCGTCGGCCTCGCTTTCCTCGAGGTCGAGGTCGGCGTTGCGCGTGACCCGGAAGGCGTGGTGGCGCCCTATCTCCATGTGCGGGAAAAGCCTGGGCAGGTTCGCGGCGATCAACTGCTCGAGGGCCACGAAGCGAGAACCACCGTTCAGCGGCACGAAACGAGGCAGCAGTGGCGGTACCTTCACTCGCGCGAACCGCTGCTCGCGAGTGCTGGGATCCTCGACAAGCACCGCCAGGTTGAGCGACAGGTTCGAGATGTAGGGGAACGGATGGCCGGGGTCCACCGCCAACGGCGTAAGGACCGGGAAGATCTCCTTCTCGAAGACGCCGAGGATCCGTGCTTTCTCCGTCGCATCGAGGTCGTCGATGCTGGTGAAGTAAAGGCCCGCGCTGGCGAGACCCGGCACGATCGACGACTCGAATACCTCGTCGCTGCGCGCCATGAGGCGAGTGCACTTGACGCGGATGTCCTGGAGCTGCTGTGAGGCGCTTCGCCCGTCCGCTGATCTCGCACGAAGGCCGGCCGCTACATGGTCTTTCAGGCCGCCGACGCGCACCTGGAAGAACTCGTCGAGGCCCGACGAGAGGATGGCCATGAACTTCACGCGCTCGAGAAGGGGAAGCGACGTGTCCGCGGCGAGATCGACGAGGCGATCTGCGAAGTCGAGCCAGGACAGCTCACGGTTGAGGAACCGGTCCGGGCGCGCTAGAGAGCTACCAGGCGTTGTGACAGCGGCTTTCACAACCCAGACGCTACCGTGAAGTCGTGCAACCCCTCGCCATAGCACCGAGGGTCAAACAACGTCGCCGGAGCGAGCTCGGCCTGCTACTCGTCGCTGTCGTCGTGATCACGCTCGCGTACCTGCTGGCGTCCCTCGGCACCCGCGACGCGCTCCCTCCCAACGCGTTGAACTTCATAGGCGTTATCGCGGCGCTAGCCCTGGTTGTCCACTTGGCCAATCGTTTCCTCGCCCCGGAAGCGGATCCGGTAATGATGCCGGTTGTCCTGATGCTTAATGGCATCGGTTTCGTGATGATCTACCGGCTCGACGTGTCCCCACAGATGGCCGTCGATGCTCCCTGGCACTACCAGGCGGCCTGGACGGCTCTCGGTGTCGTCGCCTACGTGGTCACCTTGTTCATCGTCCGCCGGTCGCGTGACCTCGAGCGCTACCGCTACATGCTCGTGTTCGGTGCCCTGGTCCTCCTCGTGCTGCCGCTCGCGCCGTATCTCGGGAGAACGTCCGAAGCCCAACTGAACGGGGTGAAGCTCTGGATTCACGTCGGGCCCATCACCTTTCAGCCCGTCGAGATCGCAAAGCTCATGCTCGTGGTCTTCTTCGCTTCCTATTTCGTGGAGAAGCGGGAGATGCTCTCATTGTCGACGAGACGCGTTGGCAACCGACTTCTGCCGGACCTTCGTCCCCTCGGTCCGATCGCTGTCGCCTGGGTCGTCGCGGTGCTCGTCATTCTTCTCGAACACGACATCGGCTTCTCGCTCCTGCTGTTCGTGATGTTCATAACCATGTTGTGGGTCGTTACCGGGCGCTGGACCTACGTCGTCGGTGGACTCGTCGCTTTCGTCGCGGGTACGTACCTGGCTGCGCACTTGCCATTCGCGAGGACGCTGATCGACGAGCGGGTGGGCGCATGGATCAATCCCTGGGCTCACTACAGCTCCTACGGATATCAGACTGTCCAAGGAGAGATCGCTCTCGGGCGAGGCGGTCTGACGGGGGCAGGACTGGGTCTTGGCACCCCGTATTACATCCCCGTCGCATACAGCGACTTCATCTTCGCAGCCATAGGCGAAGAGCTCGGGCTGCTCGGCACGACGGCGGTGGTGGTCGGCTTCTTGCTGGTGGTGGGCGCTGGAATACGAGCCGCGATGCGAGCTCGCTCTGAGTTCTCGCAGCTCGCTGCCGTCGGCTTCACTGCGATCCTCGGCTTCCAGTCGTTCTTCATCATGGCCGGGGTGGTTCGTCTGCTCCCGCTCACCGGTGTGTCACTGCCTTTCATCGGCTATGGCGGCTCGTCCCTAGTGGCGAATTACGTCCTGGTGGCGTTGCTGATGCGCATCTCCGACGAAGGGGCCACTCCACCAGGAGTCGCTATCGGTTTGCGTCATCCAGTGACACGAATGCGGCGGCGCGCGCTCGTCGCCGCCCGAGCAGCTCCTGCCCCCAATGCTCCGCCGGGCGGGGTCAGCACTGTTGCCGGCGGCGCCTCTACGACCCATTGGACTGGCCAGGCAAACACGAGCTCAGACCGAGCTTCGCCCGACACCGGCGTGCCAACGACAGACGAAGGTGGCCCCTCAGCGGGTGGAATGCTCTCTTAGTTCGCGCCCATTGGATCGGTGCCGGCGATCGCCAATACCGTCGGATCGACCATGATGGGCACTGGCAGCCGGTGCCGAAGTGCCAACGCGATCGCATCCGAGGGCCGGCAGTCGATCAAACGCATCCCCATCCGGCCGGAGATGACAATCTCGGCAGTGAACGCCGTTCCGCGAACTTCGGTGATGCGGACGACGTCGAGCGTCATCCCGAACTCCTCGAAGACGCGCGTGAACAATTCGTGAGTAAGCGGCCTCGGGGTCGCGAGCCCCCTTGCCGCATAGCTGATCGCAATACCCTCGGCGCCACCGACAGGGATCCGCAGCTCGCGGAAAGGTGCATCCGCCTCCTGAAGGACCACGACTGGGTGAGTCGCCGGCAGGAGGAGCACGACATCGACGAAGACCATCTGTGACATCTCCGCCGGGGTGACCAGCGGGTCCAGCTCCTCGTACATGTCGGCGGCGGGCTCGTCCAGCGCGCTGGGCTCCTCCATGTCGGAGCCGGGCTCGTCCCTGTCGGCGGCGGGCTCGTCCAGCGCGGCGGGCTCCGCGAGTTCGCCTTGCTCGGAGGGCTCTGAGGACTCCAGGTCGCTTCCCGAACCAAGCGGCACATCAGCGGTCTCGTTTGCCACCTCAGGCGTCACATCCTCGGACGCTTCGGGCCCGTCCAGCCCGGCGACGTCGCCGACATCGGAAGTCCAGGTCGCCTCAGTCGCAAGCGCGTCTCCGCTCGCGAACGCCGAACCGTCACCGTTGGCGCGAGTCATCGCCTCCGACCCGGGATCGGCTTCAACAGCATCCTCGTCAGTGCCCATGGGACTCATCGCCGGGCCGACCGGCGCATTTCGACGTTGACCACGAGCCCGACCGTAGCGAAGAAAACGATCATGGCGGAGCCACCGTAGCTCACGAACGGGAGCGGGATACCGGCGATGGGGATGAGGCCGATGGTCATCCCGACATTCTGGAAGACCGAGAACGCAAGCAACGCGAGCGCTCCCGAGCACAACATCCGACCAAGGGGGTCCCTAGCGATCTGTGCGGCCCGCAACAGCCGGAACGCGATCACTCCGAACAACGCGATGACCAACACGCCTCCCGCGAAGCCGAGCTGCTCGCCTACCGCCGTGAAGATGAAGTCAGTCTGCTGCGCCGGGACAAAGCCGCCATTCGTTGCGGCGCCATGGAAGACGCCGGTACCGAAGGCTCCTCCTGACGCGATGGCCAATATCGACTGGGCGAGATTCCAGTTGGCGCCGCTCGTTGCAGTGTTCTGGTGGAGAAACGACGTGAAGCGCTGGAGCTCGTAGGCGTGGATCAGTTTGAAATGAATCGCCGCCGCCAAGCCTGCGATGGCCGCCAAAGCCAGTACGACCAGATACCTGAGCCGCGCGCCCGAGGTCACGATCATGACCATGAGCACGACACTCATGATCAGCGCTGTCCCCAGGTCCGGCTGCTTGTAAACGAGCAGGATCGGTACCCCCGCGACGGCAAGTACAACGACAAGGTTCCTAGGAAACATTGTCTCTTGGCGGCTGCAGTACACGGCGACCACGAGGATCAGCGCGAGGGCTGCGAACTCCGACGGTTGCACCTCGAGGGGTCCAACTGCAAACCAGCGCTGTGCCCCGAGCGAGACGTGGCCGAAGTGAGTGAGCACCGCGAGGAGCGCCATGACGACGAGGCCATAGATCACATAGGCCCATTGCTCGAGCCAGTGATAGTCGATCAGTGCCACCACCACCATCACGACGAGGCCGATGCCAAGCCAGACAAGTTGGCGCTTCAGGTAGAACTTCGGGTCTCCTCCAACGGCGGTCAGCTCGACACGCGTCGCCGAATAGACCATGACCGCGCCAATGAGCGAGAGCAGCACAGCACTGCCGACCAGGATGAAGTCACAGCGGCTCACCAGATCCCAAGCCGGGTGCCTTTCCCTGCGATCGCTCCACCGAGCCGGCACGCTCGGGTAGTGGGCGGCCATGATTGGCAAGGATAACGGGGGCAGCCCCTCAACTCGCTGCGGCCCCGGTTCCAACGACACGAACCACCCTTCCCCGACACGAGCCCCCACACGCGAGCCACCGGCCCTTTCCGAATTGCCTTGCTCACTCCGTCTGGCTGAGCGGGCGGTGCAACTCTTCCCCTGACCCCTTCCCCGCCTCCCCTGACACCTTCCCCGCCTCCCGCGGCCTGACACACCCCCCTGTTAGCTTGAGTTTACGAACATATGTTCGACTCGTCAGAGGAGGTGAGCTTTGTGTGCGTGACGAGCCAGGAGCTCGAAGCGGCGCTCTCGCGGATCGTCAGGGACCTCGACGCCTCGTTGCTCGCGGGTGCGGACGCGAAGACGCTCGTGGGCTTGTTCTCGCGCCTCGAGCACCTCGCAGCCGCGGGCAAGGCTATCTGTGCGCTCCGAGTCGCCTCGACCGGTGCCTTCGAGCTCGACGGCCACCGCCATGCCTCTGAGTGGCTGGCAGCTGAGAGCGGTGACTCCCTCGGTGGTGCCGTCTCGGTCCTGGAGGCCGCCAGTGCTGTCTCGAAGCTCCCCGAGCTCGAGGATGCGTTCCGCTCCGGTGAGCTGTCCGCCGCCCAGGCCAAAGAGGTGGCCGGTGCGGCCATCTGCGATCCCGCTTCGACTACCGAGCTGCTCGATGCCGCGAAGTCGGAAGGCTTCGAGACATTGCGCCGGCGTTGTGCTGAGATCAAGGCAGCCAGCGCCTCCAAAGAGGACGAGGCCGCCAGGACCAGGCGGGTCCATGCCGCCCGGAGATTGAGGACCTGGACCGAGTCCGACGGCACTTTCCGCGTGGATGCCCGCCTCAGTCAAGACGCGGGTGCGAGGCTGCTCGCAGGCCTTAAGGCCGAAGCAGGCAAGATCTTTGACGAGGCACGACGCTCAGGTGGGCGCGAGCCTTCGCAGGCCTACCTCGCCGATGCCCTCGTGGCTCTCGTCACTCGTCCCGGCAAGGACGGGCCACACCGCCCGAAGGCCCTCGTACACCTGCGTGTGGACCTCGAGGCGCTGCGCCGCGGCAACACAAGCCCGGGCGAGGTCTGCGAGATCGCCGGTGTCGGAGCGGTCTCTGTAGCGACGGCACGCGAGCTGTTGGGAGACTCGATCGCCAAGGTCCTTGTCACGAGCGCGACCGACGTGCACGCTATCTGCAACCTCGGCCGTTCGGTCCCCGCGAGGCTCTACAACGCCTTGTTGGAGCGGGACCGCTGCTGTGTGGTGCCAGGGTGCTCGGCCACTCACAACCTCGAGATCGACCACCGCGTCGTCCCCTTCGCCGAAGGCGGCCCGACAGAGCTCGCAAACCTGGCGAGAATCTGCCGCCACCACCACTTCTTGAAGACACACGAGGGATACTCCCTGCAAGGCGAGCCCGGTGCCTGGGTATGGGTGCATCCCGACGGCTCCCGCCACGGGCCAGGTGTCTCCCCGTCCAACGACGCCACCGCTCCCCCGGGCACGGACCCGCCTCCCGAACCTCGGCACCCCGCCGACAGAGCTCCGGCATCCATGAGCGACCTGCCAACGGCCACCGACAGATCCGCTGAGCAGGCACAGCCACCGCTGCCCGAGCAGTCGAGCCTGTTCGCCAGTGCCAGCTCTGGTGCCGGTGCCGGTGCCGGTGCCGGCTCGGGCCACGCGGCCTGAACAGCTACGAGGCTCGGCGCCTCCGGGCCGCACGCAAACGGGCACCTCGCTGCCGGGCCGTCGGAGCTCGCCCGGCCAGATAGGTCAGTCCGGTTCGCGTGTTCCGTCGATCGGTTCGAACGATGACGACTCGAACGATGACGACTTTGCCGGCCCGGTGGCCGTTCCGTGCGCTACGGCGGGCGGGCTGTCCCCACTGACGACCCCCCACATCACGCTGAGGGGAGGTTCTGCCCCGGTCCACAGCCTGATCTGACGCGCGGCCTGGTACACGAGCATGCCGAGGCCATTCCGAACGGTGGCGCCCTGACGCTGAGCCTCCAACAGGAATGGCGTGAACGGCGGGTCGTAAACGAGGTCCACTACGAGTTGACCCGCACCGAACCACGAAGGGTCGACCCCGGCGATGATGGCTGCACCCTCCTCGGCCGATCCGGCCGGTCCCGTGAGTTGAGCGGACTGAGCAGGCTCAGCAGGCTGAGCGCGCTCAGCGGGCGCAGGCTCCCCTACGAGACCTGAGCTCACCATGGCGACGGGCGTCGCTTGAATTACCAGGTCCATCCCGCGGAGGTCCGCTGGCCGCCCGACCCGTACGACCTGCGGAGCCAATGCCGCCGAGCGCCACGCTGGTGCCACGGTCCTGTTGACGATCACGATCTCTTCCGCGCCCGCTTCTGCCAGAGCCAGCACCGCCGCCCGCCCGGCCCCGCCTGCACCGATCACCCCACAGCGCTGACCGGCCGGATCGAAGCCCGCACCCACTCGAAGATCATCCAGCAGGCCCGCGCCGTCGCAGCTCTCCGCGAAAATTGTGCCTGCGTCGAAAGTCAGCGTGTTCGCAGCCCCCAGTCGCCGCACCTGCCGAGAGCGGCGGGTCGCTAGCCGGGCAGCTGCATCCTTGTGTGGCATCGTGACCGACAGGCCGCGGAGGCCGAGCGCCGCAGCGCCAGCGACCGCTCGGTCCAGCGATCCGGGCGCCACTTCGAACGCCAGGTAACTCCAGTCGAGGCCCATGGCGGCAAACGCCGCATTCTGCAACAACGGCGAAAGCGAATGGCGGACTGGGAAGCCAATGACTCCCGCGACCGCAGTGGTCGAAGCCGGCCACGCGGCCATTGGACGGGCACGGGCCGGTATCTCGGCGAACTCGCTCATGAATTGCCCCGATTCTGGTCAAGCCACGACTGCAGGAGCACAGTCGCGGCCACAGCGTCGATCCCGACCCGGCGCGCGCGCCAGGCGGTACTCGGGCGAGCCTGTCGAGCCTGTCGAGCCTGCGAGCGGGCTCGCTCTCCGCCACCGGCTCCGACCGGATCCGGAGGCAAACGGCGGCGGCGGTCGGCTTCGACCGTCGTCAAGCGTTCATCGTGCAAGACAACCGGAACATCGAGCTCCGTTTCGAGAGCTGAGGCCTCCGCGACAGCTGCCGATGCAGCGGGGCCCCTATCTCCCGCCAGAGTCAGCGGGAGCCCGACGACAACTAGGCCGGCGCCGAACTCCGATACGAGGGCGGCAATCGCGCGGCGGTCCGCGCTCGTGTCACCGCTTCTCGTGATCACCGAGTACGGGGTCGCGAGCACACGCTGCGAATCGCTCACCGACACGCCGATGCGCCGTTTCCCGAGGTCGATACCGACCACTCGCGTTCCCACTGCCGACCCCCTCGTCCCGCAAGGCTCCGCGTCGGTTCGCCCGCCGGTCAAGCCGGTGCCTGGCCGTCAGGCTGGGGCTCAGACTCGGGCTCTGCCACGGACTCGGGCTCTGGCACAGGTTCACCCGGGCTTCGGCTCAGCGCCTCACCCAGCTTGACAAGCGCTTCCTCGACACCGGCGACGTTTCGCCCGCCCGCCGTCGCAAGCTCCGGCGTGCCGCCGCCGCCACCGCCGACCGCGGCAGCAGCCAAGACCGCGACCGCCCGAGCATCGATCCCGGAGCCCTTTCTGGCAGCGACGACCAGCGCAACCCGATCGGGACCGGTGACACCGGCAAGACCGACGGCCTCGACCCCGGGATGATCTCGAACCGCGATCGCAAGTTCCCGCAGCTCCCCAGCCTCGAGCCCGTCCCGACGACCGACCACTCGTCCAGCCAAGGGGCCGCCCGTCGCAGCAGGTGCACCAGCGGCCAACACTTCTGCCTCGTTGCGCAATTGGTCCGAGCGCAATGTTTGCAATTCCTCCTCGAGCACCCGTTGGCTCGCGAGCAGCCGGTCGAGCGCCGAGGCAAGGTCGGAGGGTTGAGTGCGCAATCGCTGCGCAGCCTCTTCGACCGTGCGCCCGAACAACCGGAACCGAGCAAGCGAAGCCTTACCGGTGACAGCTTCTATACGGCGGGTGTTCGAACCGATGGAGGCCTCCGAGACCACTTGCAGGGGGCCGATGGTCCCCAAAGAGCTCACGTGTGTGCCACCGCACAGCTCGACCGAGTAGTGACCGGCCTCGACCACTCGTACTATGTCGCCGTACTTCTCGCCGAAGAAGGCCATGGCGCCCTCACTCTCGGCTTGCTCGCGCGTCGTCTCGCGGATCCGGACAGGCTCGTTACGCAGGACCTCGGAGTTCACGAGATCCTCCACACGCCCTATCTCCTCCTCGGACATCGGCCCAAAGTGGCTGAAGTCGAACCGCAGGCGGTCCGGCGCGACGAGCGAGCCCTGCTGACGAACGTGGTCGCCGAGCACCTGACGCAACGCCCAGTGAAGAAGGTGCGTTCCGGTGTGATTGCGTCGGATCGACTCCCGGCGGTCGTAGTCGATAGCCGTGTCCGCTTCTTGACCGGCCTCGATCGATCCTTCGACCAGGTAGCCAAGGTGCCGAGTCAGACCCTCGACGACCGAGGTCGCGTCCAGCACACGGACCCTGCCGGTGGAGGTAGTGATCGTCCCGGTATCTCCTACCTGGCCGCCGCCCTCGGCATAGAACGGAGTTCGATCGAGGAACACCTCGATCAGCTCCGCAGCAGCGGGCGCTTGCTCGCCGTCGACGTTGGCAAACGACTTCTCGACCGAGCTCGGCACGACCGCCAGGACCCGGGACTCGACTTCCGCCTCCTGGTACCCGAGGAACTGGGTCGGGCCGAACACGGTCCTGATCTCGCTCCACGCGGCGGTTGTTCCCTCCGGTGCCGAGGTGGCTGCCCGGCCCGCTTCGCGGGCCCGCTGCCGCTGTTCTTCCATCGCCAGGTCGAAACCGTGACGGTCGACCTCGATCCCCCGCTCTCGCGCGATCTCTTCGGTCAGATCGATCGGAAAGCCGTAGGTGTCGTGCAGTCGGAAAGCGACGTCTCCCCCGACAGCGGAGCCACCCGCCGCGAGCTCCGCCTCGAGCAGCGTTGTGCCGGATCGCAACGTGCGCAGGAAGGCCTCCTCCTCGTGCAGGGCTATCCGCTTGATGAGCTCCCGGTCGCGCGCGAGCTTCGGGTACGCCGCGCCCATGACCTCGGTCACCACATCGATGACGCCTGGGGTCACGAGGCCTTTGGCGCCTAGGCGTTGAGCCACGAGCACGGCCCGGCGGATCAGGCGGCGAAGCACGTAGCCGCGGCTCTCGTTCGAAGGGAAGACCCCGTCGGAGATCAGGAACGTGAACGTGCGGGCATGGTCCGCGACGATGCGAAGGCCGATGTCGGTCTCTTCGGTGCTCCCGTAGACCCGGCCGGTAGCAGCCGACGCGGCCTCGAGGATCGGCGCGACAAGATCGGTGTCGAAGATCGACTCGACGCCTTGGATCTGTGTGAGGATCCGGTCGAGCCCGGCTCCGGTATCGATGTTTCGCCGGGGTAGTTCGCTGAGCGAACCGTCGTGGTGGCGCTCATACTGCATGAACACCAGGTTCCAGAGCTCCACGTAGCGCTCGCCCCCCTGGGCGGGTCCACCGCCAGGCCCGTACCGCGGTCCCCGGTCGAAGAAGATCTCCGAACACGGGCCGCACGGTCCCGTCTCACCCATCTTCCAGAAGTTGTCCTCGTCGAGTCGCTGCAGACGACCTTCGAGCAAGCCAGGGACGTCGCGCCACAACGCGTCGGCCTCGTCGTCAGAGACGTGGACAGTGACCCAGAGCTGCTCGGGATCGAGGCCGAGTACTTCGGTGAACAGCTCCCACGCGTAGGCGATCGCCAGATCCTTGAAGTACTCGCCGAAGCTGAAGTTCCCGAGCATCTCGAAGAACGTCACATGACGCGACGTGGTGCCGATCACATCGATGTCGACGGTGCGCACGCATGGTTGCACCGTCGTCGCTCGAGGTCCGGGCGGAGGAGATTCGCCAAGGAAGTACGGCTTGAACTGGACCATGCCGGCTATCGTGAACAGCATCGACGGGTCGTTCGGTACCAGGCTCGCGGCCGGGAGCGCGAGGTGACCACGATCGACGAAGAACTTAGTGAAGGTGTTTCGCAGCTGGTCCGCGTTCACCTCTTGCCTCACTTCTCTTTCGCGCTATGTACTTGTCCGGGCTCCGCCGAACCTTGGTCGCCGCGCCGCGCCCTCCAGCGCTCCGCGAGCGCCTTCTCGGCACCGTGTTCCGAAGGTTCGTAGTAACGGCGCCCGACGAGTCCCTCGGGCAGGTACACAGCTTCGACGAACCCTCGCGGGTCATCGTGAGGATACTCGTAGCCCACGCCGTGCCCGAGTGCGCCGGCACCGCGGTAGTGAGCGTCTCGCAACTCCGGGGGTACCGCCCCAAGAGGACGCTCCCTGACGTCAGCCTGCGCTGCCCACCATCCGAGCGCAGCACGGTTCGATTTCGGGGCTAGCGCGAGGTGAACGACGGCCTGAGCCAGGTTCAGCCCCGCCTCTGGAAGCCCGACGAACTCGACAGCCTGGGCCGCTGCCGTGGCGATCCCGAGTGCGTGGGGATCGGCCATCCCCACATCTTCGCTAGCGAGGATCACAAGGCGCCGTGCGATAAAGCGCGGATCTTCACCGGCCTCTATGAGGCGCGCCATCCAGTAGAGGCCCGCGTCGGGATCTGAGCCTCTCAAGCTCTTGATGAGAGCCGAAATGAGGTCGTAGTGCTCCTCGCGCCCATGACGGAAGGCTCGCGTTTCGCGAGCACCCTCGATGTCTTCCATCGTGATCATCGGCAACAGGCCGGACGTCGAGCCCGACTCCATTGCCGTTGCCGTGCTCCGAGCTCGACCACGTGCGAGGGCCATCGCCACTTCCAAGGTCGTGAGCACGGCCCGGGCGTCGCCTTCGGCCAGGTCGACGAGACGCGACAGCGCGTCCGGATCGGCCTTGAACCCCTCGACGCGCAAGGCACGCTCGGCGAGCTCGCGAAGGTCCGCCGGCGTGAGCGCCTCGAATCGCCAAAGCGTCGAACGACTGAGCAGCGGAGCGTTCAGCGCGAAGAAGGGGTTCTCCGTCGTCGCGCCGACCAGGACGATTACGCCCTCCTCGACACCGGACAAGAGCGCGTCCTGCTGAGCCTTGTTGAAACGATGTACCTCGTCGAGGAACAGGATCGTCCCGCGGCCTTCGGCGCCCAGCGCCCGGCGAGCGTCGTCGAGCTCGTTTCGCACGTCCTTCACGCCGGCCTCGACAGCCGAGAGTGCCCGGAACCGGCGCGCCGTGTGCTCTGCAAGCAGACGCGCCACCGTCGTCTTGCCTGTGCCGGGAGGTCCGAAGAACACGGCCGAGCTCAGTCGGTCGTCCTCGACCAAGGCGCGAAGCGGCGCGCCGGGACCGAGAAGATGGCGTTGGCCGACGACCTCGTCCAACCGGGTGGGGCGCAAGCGGGCCGCCAGTGGTGCTCGGACCTTGAGCTCGTCTGCCACGGCGACATCGAACAGGTCGGGCGGGCGGCTGCTGCCCGCTCGGCTGGACGGGCTCGGCGTCACGCTCCGGGCGTGCCCGACGCGCCCGTCGCCCCAGTCACGCCCGTCCCAGCAGACCCCGTCGCCTGAGACTCCGTCGCCTGAGACTCCGTTCCCGCAGACCCAGCCCCCGCAGACCCAGTCCCAGCAGACCCAGTCGCCCGAGGCGAGACAACCCGGATACCAAGCTCCGCCAGAACCCTCGCCGTGAGGGGTTTGGGCGCGCCCGACATCAGGTCGGCTCCGGACTGCGTCTTCGGGTACGCGATCACCTCACGGATGTTGTCCTCGCCAGCCAGCAACGCCACGAACCGGTCCAGGCCGACTGCGAATCCACCGTGGGGTGGCGCACCGTAGCGGAACGCTCCGAGAAGGAAGCCGAAACGGGACTCCGCATCCTCATCTGATATCCCGAGCGCCTTGAAGACGCGGCGCTGGATGTCCGCACGGTGGATCCGGATGCTCCCCGACCCCAGCTCCCAGCCGTTCAGCACCAGGTCATAGCTTTGTGAGCGCACGATCATGGGATCGGTCTCGAGCAGGTCGATGTCGTCGGGGTGCGGCATCGTGAACGGGTGGTGTGCCGCGACCGGATGGCCCTCGTCGTCCACGCCGTCAAAGAGCGGGAACTCCGTGATCCAGACGAAACGGAACGGCCGTTCGCTGATGGCCGGTTGCCCCAGGTCGAGGCGCAGCTGGCCCAGCACCTTGCACGTGCGTTCGCGCTCACCGGCGACGACAAGCACGAGATCGCCTGGCTCGGCAGAGGTCGCATCCACAATCCGGCGCTGATGAGACTCTGAGAGGAACTTGGCGACCGGCGATTCCAGCACACGTTCGGCGCGCACTCGCATCCACACCAGGCCTGCAGCTCCGAGCTCAAGTGCGCGCCCGACTAGCCCGTCGAGACGGCTCCGCGGCCACTCCCCCGCACCCGGCCCTGGCACGCGGATGGCCCGCACACAGGCCGCCTTGAAGGCATTGAACTCGGTGCCGGCGACGGCCTCATTGAGATCGACGAGCTCCATTCCGAAACGCAGGTCCGGCTTGTCTGTCCCGAACCTGTCGAGGGCCTCGTTCCAGGTCATCGTGACAATCTCTGGTGGCCGCTCGCCGGTTACCGCGAACGCCGCTTCGATCACGGCCTCGCTCACAAAGCCGAGAACCTCTGCTTGACCCACGAAGGACGCCTCGATGTCGAGCTGGGTGAACTCGAACTGGCGATCCGCGCGCAGATCCTCGTCCCTCATGCAGCGGGCGATCTGATAGTAGCGATCGATTCCGCCGACCATGAGCAACTGCTTGGCGATCTGAGGGCTCTGCGGCAACACGTAAAACGAGCCCCGCTGCAGTCGCGACGGAATCGCGAACTCACGTGCGCCTTCCGGCGTCGGCGTCCAGAGCATCGGCGTCTCGACCTCGACGAACCCCTGCCGCTCCATGGTCCTGCGAAGGGCACTGTTCACCTGCGCGCGCAGCCTCAGGTTGTACTGCATGCGATCTGTCCGGAGGTCCAGGTACCGGTAGCGCAGCCGTACCGCTTCGTCGGTCTCCGATCGGGCGTCGAGCGAGAACGGCGGGGGCTCCGCGGTAGAGAGAACCTCGACTTCGCATTCGCCGAGCTCGACCTCACCGGTCGACAGCCCGGGGTTGACAGTGCCTTGCGGACGAAGCCGCACGGTGCCCGTGATGCGAAGAACGTGCTCTGATCGCAGGTCGCGTGCCCCGTCGACAACACACTGGATGATCCCGGTGTGGTCGCGGAGATCTACGAACGCAAGGTGCTCGCCATGCTCGCGCCGGCGCGCCAGCCAACCGCAGACGCTCACTGTCCTCCCTGCATCTGCGGCCCGCAGGGCGCCGCAATACGCACTGCGGAGCCCTGCGGGAACCAACGACTCGTCGGTTGTGAAGCTCATGGCAACCTCGTGATCTGGCCCAGACGGGCTGCAAGCCCGTCACGGGGCACTTTCTCTTGCAAATGCGCGTCTGAACCGCGCAGCACCCGGATGGTGACAACGCCGGCCGCGAGATCGTCTGCTCCTAGGATGCAGGCCACTCTCGCGCCCGAACGGTCCGCGGCCTTCAGCTGCGCCTTCATCGAGCGCCCGTCGAACGCCCGGTCGACGGCCAGGCCGGCACCCCTCAGCTCGTGGGCGAGCTCGAGCGCGAGCCCCACGCCACTCGAGTCCACGACGAACGCATCGAGAGACCCGCTGAGGCGCAGGTCGCGGGCAGACAGAACGCCGTCGGCGTCGCACGCGAGCAGGATCCTCTCGATGCCGGCGCCGAAACCCACACCGGACAGCTCCGGGCCACCGAGCGCGGCGACCAGCCCGTCGTAGCGGCCGCCCCCGCCCACGCCCTCGAGGATGTCCGAGCCGTACTCGAAGGTGGTACGGGTGTAGTAGTCGAGACCCCGGACGAGGTGATCGTCCTGCTCATAGGCGATTGCCAGCCGGTCCAGGCCACCGAGGACATCGGCAAAATGCAAGCGGCAGTCCTCGCAGAGCGCGTCACGCAGCTTTGGCGCCTCCGCGCTCACGTTCCGGCATTCCACGCGCTTGCAGTCGAGGATGCGGAGCGGGTTCACGGCCCACTTGTAGCGGTGCTCGTCGCACAGCTCGTCGGCGTGCGATTCCAGAAAGCCCGCCAGCTGTTCTCGATACCCCGGAGCACACGTCTTGTCACCGAGGGAATTGACTCGCAGGCGCAACGACGACAAGCCGAGGTCCGCGTACAGCCCGGCCAGTAGAGAGATCACTTCCACGTCGGCCATCGGATCGTCAGTGCCGAGAATCTCGACGCCTAGCTGGTGGTGCTGCCGGAATCGTCCCGCCTGAGGACGTTCGTAACGAAACATGGGCGCCGCGTACCAGGCCTTGAAGGGAGGCACGGGGGAATGCTGCACATAGGCACGAACTACCGACGCCGTGCCTTCCGGACGCAGCGCGATGTCGCGGCCGCCGCGATCGGTGAACTCGTACATCTCCTTTGTGACCACGTCGGACGAGTCTCCCGAGCTTCGGCGGAACACCTCCGCGTCCTCGAAGCCCGGGCTCACGACAAGGCCGAAACCGAACCGTTGCGCCAGTCCGGCAAAACGCCCCACGAGCTCAGACCAGCGCGCGCTTTCCGGAGCGAGGATGTCCTGGGTTCCCTTGGGGGACTGGAAGCGGGTCACCCGCCGGCCGGTGCGAGAGCACCGCTCCTCCCGGGAACGAGCCGGTAGGCGTCGTAGACACTGTCGAGCAGTCTGAGGTTCTCCAGAAGCGAGTCGAGGTGCTCGGGGTCGGCGAGCTCGAATTCGAAGCGCATGCGGCTCACCCTATCTGGCGTCGTATGGGTCGACGAGGAGATGATGCTCACGTGGTGCTCAGAGAGCACCTTGGCGACATCGGCCAGCAAGCGGTTCCGGTCCAGTGCCTTGACCTCGATCGCGGCGACGAAGACTCCCGTGCGGTCCTCATCCCATTCCACTTCGATGAGACGCTCCTTCTCGTCGGCGGCAAGAGCGATCGCGTTCGCGCAGTCCTCCCGGTGCACCGACACACCGCGACCACGCGTAACAAAGCCGATCACCCGGTCTCCGGGCACCGGCGTGCAGCATCGGGACAAGCGGACCATCACATCGTCGAGGCCCTCGACGTAGATGCCCGTCGAGGCGCGACGGTGACTTGGCCTCCTGGGCTGCAACGCGGTCGAGGGCAGCTGCTCCTCGCCCTCGCCCCCGCGGAGCTCTCGCTCGATGCGCTGGACGAGCGCCTGTCCCGAAACGTGGCCTTCGCCGATCGCGGCATGGAGCGAGTCGAGATCGGTATAACCCATGGATGCCGCTACAGCGACGAGTGCTGGCGAGCTCTGCAGCTTCTGGACCGGTAGCCCGCCCCGCCTGAGCGCTCGTGCCAATTCCTCGCGCCCGGTCTCGATCGCGTCCTCGCGACGCTCTCGGGAGAACCACTGCCGGATCTTGTTGCGGGCCCGCGGCGAGGTGACGATCTGCAGCCAGTCGCGCGACGGTCCGGCCGAGGGGGTCTTTGAGGTCACGATCTCGACCGTGTCGCCCGAGTGCAGCTTCGAGTCGAGTGGGAGAAGGCGCCCGTTGACCCGTGCTCCGACGCAGCGGTGCCCCACCTCGGTGTGGATCGCATATGCGAAGTCGACCGGAGTCGCTCCTGCGGGCAAGGTGACTATCAGGCCCTTCGGCGTGAACACGTACACCTCGTCCTGCTCGAGGTCGATCTTGAGCGTCTCCAGGAACTCCACGGGATCTGGGGTCTCCCGCTCCCAGTCGACGATCCGCTGCAGCCAAGCGATCTCATCTGTCGACCGGGCGCCACGCTGGGCTCCCGGCTTGCCGGCGGCTCCCGGCTTGCCGGCGGCGCCCGGCTTGCCGGCGGAGGCCTCCTTGTAGCCCCAGTGAGCGGCGATCCCGTACTCGGCGCGCCGGTGCATCTCTTGGGTCCGGATCTGGATCTCGAGGGGCTTCACGCGGGGCCCGACCACGGTGGTGTGCAAGGACTGGTAGAGGTTGAACTTCGGCGAGTTGACGTAATCCTTGAACCGGCCCTGAACCGGTGGCCACAGAGCGTGCACTGTGCCGAGCGCCGCCCAGCAGTCCTTCTCGGCGGTCACGACCACGCGGATCGCCACCAGGTCGTGGATCTCGTCGAATTCCTTGCCCCGCACAACCATCTTCTCGTAGATGCTCCAGAGGTTCTTCGGGCGCCCGGTGACCTCCGCATCGATCCCGGCCTCACCGAGTCGGGAACGCACGACCGCGAGCACCTCGGCGAGCTCGACCTCACGCCGTGGAGCGCGCGTGGCGACCATCTGCGCGATCTCGGCGAACCGCTTGGGGTGAAGAGTCTCGAACGCGAGGTCCTCCAGCTGCCATTTCACTTCCTGAATACCCAGGCGATGCGCAAGGGGGGCGTAGATGTCCCGGGTCTCCTCGGCAGTGCGGCGCTGCTTCCACTCGGGCATCACCGACAACGTCCGCATGTTGTGGAGCCGGTCCGCCAGCTTGATGACCAGCACCCTCCAGTCGCTGGCCATCGCGACGAGCATCTTGCGCATCGTGGCGGCCTGCTGCGCCTCTTTCGAGTCGAAACGAAGCCGGTCCAACTTCGTGACCCCGTCCACGATCGCCGCCACCGCCGGACCGAATTCCTCCCCGATCTGGGTGAGGGTCACCCCGGTGTCCTCCACCGCGTCGTGCAGCAACGCCGCGGCCGCGCTGACGGTGTCCAGGCCGAGATCGGCGATGATCGTGGCAACCGCGACCGGATGGGTGATGTACGGCTCGCCCGACAGCCTGTGCTGACCTTCGTGGGCTTTGATGGCCAAGGCGTGCGCCCGCCTCACCAGATCGAGATCCTCGCCGCCGCGGCGAGCGCTCAGAGTCGAGAGGATGCCTTCGACCTCAGAGGTTGGCGGCGGGATGAGGGCCCGGGCGGGGTTCTCGGGGGACGCCTCACCGAGCTCGGCAGTCGACCCGGCCAACACGGGATCGACCACGGACATGATCTAAATCTACCTGCTGAGAGCGACTGGACCAGCGTGTTCGCGCCAAGCCGGCGGTCGCTCGGGCTGGCACTCCAACTAAACTCCCAGCTTACGGCCGTGACGAACCCAAAGACTGAATCGACGCCAGCAGAAAGAGCTGTCCCGTGACCACCACTCCGGATCTCGGGCGCGACCTGGATGAAGGGCTCGGGACACCTCGAGCCCGCCGCGCCGAGCCGCCATCGCTGCGGCCCGCGCTCGTGGTCCTCGCATGCGCAGTCGTCCTGTCGTTTGGTGGGTTCGCGGTTGCGCTCATCGGTGGCGGGCAGGCGGCTCCGTCGATTGTCACCGGCCTCGGAACACCAGTGCCGGGCGTGAACCTCTCGGCAGTCGGCGCGTCACAGGTGCTCCGACGCATCTCGAACGGTGGCACACCTCCGCGCGACGTCCTCGAGGCACTGGTCGTGCCGAATGGCGCACGGATCGTGAGCACGACCGCGCAGGACGCCGGCGTTGACCAGTACGACCGGAGCATTTACTTCCAGCTCGACACCAAGTCCACCGAGCTCGTCAAGTTCTACCGAACAGAGCTGAGGCGAGCCCATTGGTCCCTCCTCGGCACCTACCCGCTGGCGAGTGCAGGAACCGAGCTTCTCGCACAGCGGACCGGATCCGACGGCTACGAATGGGAGGTTGGCGTCGTGGTCACACCGGTCAATCCCGCGATTTCACCTTCGCTCGCCGGTGACGGGCAGACCTCGGCTGTCATGGGACTCAGACTTCGGCTGTTCGTGGTCCCCGACAGCGGTTCTTGACCCTGACCGGCGTACTGGGGCCAGTGCGCGGCCCGTGGAGCAAATGGGCTGAGCAGGACGGCCCAGGTCAGCAGGTCGAGTGGGTAGATGAGGTACCCGAACCGCGTTGCCGGGGCGAGAAGTGTGGCCAGCAGCATGGCAAGACCGCTGAAGCCTGCGGCGCTCTGCGGGCTCGAGGGTGGCCACTTCAAGAGCCCGTAGCCCACAGCGACAAGTCCTACAAGCGTGAGGATCGTGATCAACTCCGGCTTGGCCGCCGGGAAGAGCGACACCAGCTCCTGACCTAAGAGCGGGCTGGCCGCCGGCGATTTCACCTTGGTGAGCCCGAGCGGGAACCTGATCGCGTTCAGGATGAAAGCGTGAGGGGCGAGGCCGACGCCGACGCCGAGGACCGGGACCACAACCGCCGCGGCCGCCAACGAGTACCGCCAGATGGCGCGGCGTCCGCGCCTGTCCCACTCGCCGAGAACTAGCAGGATCAGCAATGGCCACGCGGTGAACTTGAGAGTGGCGGCGAACCCCATCGCCACCCCGGACCAGACGGCACTTCGGCGGGTCGCCAGCGCGAGGCCAAGCAGCATCAGCGCGATCACGGGAAGGTCGTCGCCGCCAGTCACCATCGGCAGGGCCCCGCTCGGCAGGATGACGACTACTTGGAAGATGCGCCAGCGCCGCCGCGAGGTCGTGTCCGCGACGAGAAGCGCCCCTGCGATCACGATCAGGGAGAAGCCGGTGAGCGGCAGCCGGGCGTCCTTGAACTCGGGCGGCCCGGATGTGGCATTGACGAGGCCGAAGGGGATCATGCCCGGCAGGTAGGGGAAGAAGGAGTTCTCCGACTGGCTCGTCACCGAAGTGCCGATGGACTTCGGGTTGGACAGGTAACAGTTCTTGTCGTGCGCGACTCGATCCGCGCAGGCCTCGATGACCGTCACCTCGTTTTGGACATGCGCACCCGGCGTCGACTCCGCGCGCAGGATCACCTCGACGCTGAGTGGCACCAGGACGACCGCGAGGAGAAGCCCGAGCACGAGATAGCGTCGCAATCTGTCGCCGGCCCTGCCCGCCTCCACGGTTACGCGCCGGGCGCGCCGGCGGCTCACGTACCAGCAAACTACCGTCGCGACGACATAGGGGCCGAGCGCCATCTCTGCCCACTGGCGGTAGTCGTCGCTGACGGCCAAGGAGATCGTTCCCAACGCGAAGACCGCCGCGAGCAGATATAGGAGAGCATCCTGCTCGAGCACCGAGAGAGCAACGAGACGATCACGCCAGCTGAGCAACCTGCTCGTGACCGCGGCCATCTTTTAGAGCGTACCGGGCTGGCGTCCCGCGGCGAGCCCGCACGAAGTCACTCCTTTGCGTCCTTCTCGCTCGTGGCCGTCACATGATGACGTCCTCGGCCCTCGTGCCAGTTGAGCCGTGTGGCAACCGAATGGCCCGCCGTGAACTGCAACGAGTCGAGCACCCGAAGGACTCCTCGAAATTGCGGCCCGTGCTGGCAGGGTAAGCGATAGTGGGCTTCACCTTCCTGTCCGGGCCGATCGCGAAGACCGAGCACACCGTCGAGGTGTCGCTCGCGTCCGGGTGGATCATCGGTCAAAGGTTCGCCCCTTGCGATCCGGGTCGGCGATGAGCGGGAAGTTGAGCGCCTGGCCGGTGGCATCGGCGATTTCGCCCACCCACCGCCGAGCCACTCGTGGAATCGATCGTGCCCCGGGTCGTCTCCGCCGTGTCGTCCCGGGCGACATCGCCCGGCTTGCCGCCATCTCCGGCCGGCGGCGCGCACCTGCGCCCTAGCTTGAGCGGCGTGCCGAGCGTCGCGCTCACCTGTGCCGCCGTCCCGGTCCCGGTTCCCGGTGCAGGACCCGGGGCAGGATTCGGGGTGTGCGCCGTGTGTCGCGGGGCGACAGCCCGCGGGCACCAGATTTGCTGGAGCTGTCACGTGGTTCGCCGGCAACTCGGGATAGAGCTCACAAGGACCGTCCCGATCTCGCTGTTCGCTCCGGGCACGCTGCTGCACGAGCTCCTCGTCGGTTATAAGGCGGCGCCGTCGCGTCGAGTGCGCGCTGATCGGCAAGCTTCGCTGTCCCGGCTCCTCGGCGAGTTCTTCAGCCTCCACCTACGCTGCCTCCTCGGACCGGTCCTCGGGGACCACGCCGTCACGCTCGCCGTCCCTGTCCCGTCCAGCTCCGCGCCGCGCCCCTCCTGGGGCGGTGAGCATCCGCTCATCGGCCTCATCGGCACATCATTGGCGACTGAGCCCGGGCTGTTGCTGGCACCGGTCATGGCGAGAGGCACCGAGCCGCTCGGGCACCTTCGCGCCAGCAGGCGAGGCTTCCGCCTGGTCGCTCCCGTGGCCGGCCGGCGAGTTCTGGTGGTCGACGACACCTACACCTCCGGCGCCCGCTCCCAAAGTGCGGCGGCTGCGCTGGCGAGTGGCGGTGCCGAAGTAGTCGCGATCGTTCCGATTGGTCGCCTCATCCATCCTGACCACAACCAGGCGACCGGCGCGCTCTGGGAGCACCAGGAGCGAGAGCCTTTCGACCCGCGTCGGTGCGCCGGCCCGTGCCGGCTCTGGCCACAGGGCACCGGCCTGGCACGACACACTCGCGCGGGCGCCACTTTACGGAAGCAGCAAGCGCCCGAGCCGGCGGGACGCGCCTACCAGTCCGATCGCGCCAAGAAGCCCGAGGTAGCACGCGTGCACAAGGAGCACCGGGCCGAGCATCCCAGTATCGAGGCCGCGTAGCAGAGCCACGCCCTGGTACAGCGGCGTGACCGTGACCACGATGCGAAGCCAGCCCGGGTACAACGAGAGCGGGTAGAAAACGCCCGAGAACAAGAACAACGGGACGATCGCAAGCGAGACCAGATCGAAGTCCTGCCAGCTGCGCATGTAACAGGTGCCGAGCATCCCCACACCTCCGAATGCGAAGCTCACCAGCATGGCGGCAGGCAGGCAGAGCACTGCCCACCAAGAGGTGATCAGCCCGAGCGCGGCCATCACCGTGAGGAATGCGATCGAGTAGACGGTGCCCCGGATGAGCGACCAGGACAGCTCCCCGATCGCGACGTCGCGAACCCCGAGCGGCGTCGCCAAGACGGCGTCGTAGGTCTTCGCGATCTTGAGCTTGAAGAAGATCCCGAAGGTGGCGTCGAAGATGGCGCCGTTCATCGCCGAGGAAGCGAGCAGACCGGGCGCGACATAGTCGGTGTAGGGGATCGACCGACTACCGATGGCGAGGTGGCCTACGAGATGGTTCAACCCGAGACCGATCGACAACAGGTAGAACAGCGGCTCGAAGAACCCGGACACGAGGAATATCCACCCGCGCCGGTATGCGATGACATTGCGCTCGACCAGCAGGCGCGCTCGGCCGCGACCCGCTCCGAGACGCGGGAGGACCCGCAGCGGCAGCGCGAGGACCGGGACGCCGGAGGTGCTCACGAGCGCCGCCTCATTGCACCAGCCTCCGGCGATAGGTGACCCTCGCCGCGAGGACACCGCCGCCGAGCATCACGAGGAGGTACCCGGCATGCCCCAGAGCATCCCAACCTCCCAGATGTCCGAGCACGAGACCTCGGCAAAGACTCACGCCTTGATAAAGAGGAGTGCATCGGGCGACGACCTGCAGCCATCCGGGCAGCTGCGCGACCGGGAAGAACGTCCCGGAGAACAGGAAGAGCGGGACGATCCCGAAGCGGTAGAGCACGACGAAGGACTTGTCGGTCTCCCGGGTAGCGCTGAAGGCCATCACCGGAGCGGCGAAGGCCGCGCCCGTCAGGACTGCGGCCGGGAACGCCGCTACGGCCCAAGCAGAATGCACCGTGTGAAACGCCGTCATCACGGCTAGGAAGACGCCTGACGCCAGGGCGACACGAGTCAAGATCCACAGAAGGTGGCCATAGAGGACGTCGGTCACTTCGAGCGGCGTGGCGAGCATCGCCAAGTAGGTCTTCAGCCACTTGATGCCGGCCATCACCGGGAACGTCGACTCGTTCGCGGCGATCTGCATCGCCGTGCCCGCCAGTAGCCCGGGCGCGAGGAACCAGAGGTAGGGCACTCCGCCCACCGCCTGGTTGGATCCGTGATCGATCAGGTGGCCGAGACCGACGCCGATCGCGGCGAGGTAGAGCACCGGGTACAGGAAAGTCGTCGTAAGCGATCCCCTCCAGGTTCGCTTGTACGCGAGCAGGTTGTACTGATAAGCCCGCAGTGCGGGCGGCGACGTGCGCGCCCGGCGCCGCGGGGTCGCGGCGGCCGGCGGTAACTGCGGCGTGAGGGTCAATCGACGAGACTCCGGCCGGTCAGGTGCAAGAAGACGTCCTCGAGAGTTGCGCGCCTGACCAGCGCCGCGATCGGTGACGCCCCGCGAGACCTCACGGCGTCGAGCGTCGCATCTCCCTCGTCTGTGTAGAGCAGCAGTCGGTCGGGCAGCACCTCGACGCGCTGGGCAAGGTCGGCGAGCCTGTCGCCGTGAACTTGGTGACCCTCGGGCTCGAAACGCAACTCCACGACCTCACGGGTCGACCACTGCTCGATCAGCTCGCGAGGCGAGCCGGCGGCCGCGATGCGGCCGGCGTCCATGACCACGAGCCGGTCACACAGCTGCTCGGCCTCGTCCATGTAGTGAGTGGTGATGACAAGCGTCACGCCTTCCCGCTTCAGCCGGTAGAGGCGGTCCCACAGCAAGTGGCGCGCCTGGGGATCGAGACCGGTAGTCGGCTCGTCCAGGATCACGAGGCTCGGTGACGACACGAGTGCCCTCGCGATCGTGAGCCGGCGACGCATGCCGCCCGACAGCGGGTCCACGCGCTCATCGGCCCTTTCCGTCAAGCGTGCGAACTCGAGCAACTCCTCGACACGCTCACGCAACTGCTTCTTGGGAAGACCGAAATAGCGCCCGTAGAGGTAGAGATTGTCCCTCACGGTGAGCTCGAGATCGAGGGTGTCTTCCTGGGGGACAAGGCCGATCCGGCTCCTTATCTGTGGACCGTCCCGCATGGGGTCGAGACCGAGCACCTGCAACGTCCCTCCCGAGATCGGCGACAGGCAGGCGATCATTCGCATCGTCGAGGTCTTGCCCGCGCCGTTGGCGCCGAGAAACCCGAACGCCTCCCCGACCTGGATGTCGAAGTCGACCGCGTCAACAGCGGTGAAATCGCCGAACCGCTTCGTTAGCCGTCGCGCCTGCACGGCCGCCCCAGTGCTGCCGCCGGCGCCGGCCCCCTGGCCCGACGTGGACACGCCTAGTTGGCCGTGCCGAGACGGATCACTTGGCCCTCCTGGCCCTTGGCGCATGAGCGCGTCGTCACCCAAGCGCATCACGAATACTACCTACCCAGTCCCTCTCCCCCGCCCCAGCGGAGAGCTCCGCAAACCATGGCCGCGACCAGAGCCTAAACTCCGTCGCGCGTGCAACAAGCTCCTGTTTGGCGTGGTTTCAGGCCAGGCATCATCGCCCTCGTCGTGAGCATGGGAGCTGCGACAGGCGCGATGCTCCCGTTTCGCAGCAGTCTGAGCTTGGCGGCAGCGGCTCTCGTCTTCGTCCTGCCGGTCGTCGGTGCCATGCTGCTCGGCGGCGCGCGGGTCGGATTGATCGGCGTCGTGCTCGGTTTCGTCGTGCTCGACGTCGCGTTCATCCAGCCGTATGGGACCTTGGCGGTAGGCAGCGGGCAGAACTGGCTGGCGCTCATCGCTTACGTCGCGGTCGTCCTGCTGGTCGCAATCGTCGTATCGCGGCTGCAGCAACTCAGAACCGACTCGGCGCGGCGCGCAGCCGACTCGCGGCGGCTCCTGGAGCTGTCGGAGCTGCTCGTCGCAGACAAACCGGTCCGTGAGATGCTCGCCGTCGTCGCCTCGAGCGTCCGGGGTGCCTTCAGTCTCGAGACCGTTGCCCTCCTGCTGCCTTCAGCCGGGACCGGCTACCTCGAGATCGTCGCGTCCGACGGCGCCGAGCTCGGGGGCGAGTCACTGGACCGCCTCCTGCCTGTCCCGGGTACCCCTGCGTCGCTCACCGGCAGCATCGTCGCCGGCGCGCTGCTGCGACAAATACCGCTGACGGCCGCGGGCCGCCCGGTCGGGCTCCTCGTCTTGCGTGGCCGGGCGCTCGACGTCCACGACCGGGGGCTGCTCGCGACCTATGCCAACCACGCTGCTCTTGCGATCGAACGTGCCCAGCTCCGCGACCAGGCGTTGCGGGCAAACCTCCTCCAGGAAGTCGACGAGTGGCGTGCGGCACTGGTCAGCTCCGTTGCGCACGACCTGCGCACGCCGCTCGCCTCGATCAAGGTCGCCGTGTCCGATCTCCGAGAACCGGCCATCGTCCTCCCCGAAACCGCACGCCGGGACCTGCTCGAGACCATCGAGGAACAGACCGACCGGTTGACGCGCCTTGTCACCACCGTGCTCGACCTTTGGAGGCTCGAGGCGGGCGCGCTCAAGCCGAAGCGCGAGCCTTTCGCAGCCGACGACCTTATCGACGAAGCCGCTGCACTCGTCGAGCGCTCGCTCGACACGTCGCGACTGCGCCGGGTCGTGGCAGCAGACCTTCCCCCGCTCGAGGTGGACCCCACACTCATCGCCCAAGCGCTGGCGAACCTGCTGGAGAACGCCGCCAGGCACAGCCCGCCCGATGCCGAGATCCTCGTGGAGGCGGCGCGCCGCCGAGGATCGGAGGACGAGGTCGAGATCGCGGTCTCCGATTCTGGCCCAGGGGTCCCGCCCGACCAGCGCGAGCTGATCTTCGAGCTGTTCCACCGTGGCGCCGATGGCGGACGCGCCGGCCTCGGACTGGCGATTGCCAAGGCGTTCGTCGAGGCCCATGGCGGCCGAATCGGAGTCGGACCGGCGCGAGGAGGAGGGGCGCGCTTTGTGTTGACGGCGCCGGCAGCCTCTCGTTTCGCCACCCAGATCCCCGCAGACGACGAGGTTTCCCCGTGACGCGTGTCCTCGTCGTCGACGACGACCCGGCGCTGTTGCGGGCACTGCGGATCGGCCTCGAGGTGAGAGGCTTCGAGGTAATCGCGGCGCACACGGGCGCCGAAGGGCTCTCACGAGCAGCTCAGGCGATGCCCCACCTCGTCGTGCTCGACCTTGGGCTCCCGGACATCGACGGTGTCGAGGTCTGCAAGCGGCTGCGACAATGGACCGACGTGCCAGTGATCGTGTTGTCCGCGCTCGACAGCGAGGATCGCAAAGTGCTCGCGCTCGACAGCGGCGCCGACGACTACGTCACCAAGCCGTTCGGGATGCAGGAACTGGAGGCCCGCCTCCGGGTCGCACTGAGGCACTCGGCGGCCCGCGATCCTTCGTCGGCACCGGCGACCCTGACCGTGGGCCCCATCCATGTGGACGTCGCCTCGCGCACCGTCAAGGTCGGCGGCAGCGCGATAGAGCTAACGGCGCGGGAGTTCGACCTGCTCGCATATCTGGCCCGCAACGCCGGCAAGGTTTGCACCCACAGGACAATTCTGCGTGAAGTCTGGGGACCCGGCTACGGAAACGAGACGCACTACCTGCGCGTCTACGCGAGCCGCTTGCGCCGCAAGCTCGGTGACGAGGGCGGTCCGCTCCTGCGCACCAACCCAGGTGTCGGTTATCAGCTCGTTGACGAGCGGCCGACTCAGCCGCCGGGCGCAGGCGGTGGCGGAGCACCTGGCCATTGCGGCGACGAGCCACCTGGCTCTGTTCGCGGAGCACCTGGCCACGGTGGCGGAGAGCCACCGGGAGGCGGTGGCGGAGCACCTGGCCACGGTGGCGGAGAGCCACTTGGCGCCGGCGACGCCGAGCCACCTGACGGGGACGGCCACCCGGAAGGCGGAGGCGGCGCCGAGCCACCCGGCGGGGGCGGCGGCCACCCGCCCGGCCGGAACTGGGGACCGCCGGATCCGTAACCCGGAGTCGGCTGGTTTGGCCACGGGGACCCGGGATACCCACCGAACCCCGGTCCGTACCCGCCTTGGCGATAGTGCCGAAGCTCCTTGTGGACCGGCCAGTCAGAGTACGCGAACACGAAGAACATCACGAGGTTTACAAGCGGGACGAACGCCAACAGCACAAACCAGCCCGAATAACCGGCCTTCGAAATGATCTTGGCGGTGCCGACAATCGAGGCGACGACAATCGCCAGGTAGATGATGACGAGGATCGCACCGTCCGGCCCCATCACGCTTGCCAGGATAACCATGCCCGACCACCTCTTAGCGGGTGCGCTCCCGGACCGCCTCGTTCAGGCGCCGACCACCGCCCCAACAGAGCGAGCGTAGACCGCACAAAGCGGTAACCGCGGGCTGAGCGGCCCTGCGCCGGTGCGAGGCGCAGACCAGGACACTCGACCGTCGTCAAAAGATCGATCGTTCGTGCTCGTGCTGGATCGAAGGACCGCTGATTCAGCCACCAGGCGCCGGCGGCGGAGACCCTGGCCATGGCGGCGGGGCGCTACCTGGCGCCGGCGGCGCCGACCCTGGCCATGGAGGCGGGGCGCCTGGCGGTGGCGGCGCCGAGCCACCCGGCGGGGGCGGCGGCCAGCCGGACGGAGGAAACTGGGGACCGCCGGATCCGTAACCGGGAGACGGCTGACCCGGCCACGGTGGCTCGGGATATCCGCCAGGTCGCGGCCCGTACCCGCCCTGGCGATAGTGCCGAAGCTCCTTGTCGACGGGCCAGTCCGCGAACGCGAACACGAGGATCATCACGAAGCCCACCAGCGGGATCAACAGCAGAAGAGCAAACCATGCGGAGTAGCCGGCCTTGGGGAGGATCTTGACCGCAGCCACGATCGCCACGACGAGGAAGACGAGCTCAAGGACAAGAGCACCTCCACCGGCTCGGGATGCGGCGGACAGAATATCCATGCTCGACCACCTCTTCGTGGGTGCGCTCCCGCACCGCCCCGGTCAGACGCTGACCATCTGCCTTGTCAAGCGAGCGTAGACCGAACGCACTCCTACCGCACCGATCTCGAGCTTTGACACCATCTGCACGCTGCGCTGGGCAATGCTGATCACCGAGAGAGGAGGCCCGATGTTGGGGCTCGTCACCCCGGTGCCTTATCTTGCGGCTGTACTGCTCGCACTTGGTACCGGCGTTGCGCTCTGCGTCGGTGCGAGGCGCAAGCCAGGACGATGGACCGTCGTCGCAGCTCGACTGATCGCGCTAGTGCTCGTCTCCGATGCGATCAGCTTCGTCGTCTCAAAGCTGGTGGCCGGGACTTGGTCGCCGAGGACGGACCTCCCCTTCGCGCTCTGCGACATCGCCATTCTGGTAGCCGCCGCAGCGTGCTGGTGGCAGAAGCCGCTTCTCGTAGAGCTCACGTACTTCTGGGGCTTGGCCGGTACCCTGCAGGCTGTCGCCACTCCAGACCTCAACGCCGGATTCCCTCACCTCGTCTTCTTCGAGTACCTGGGCGGCCACCTCGGCATCGTCATCGCCGCCTTCTATCTCGTCATAGGGTTGCGGATCGCGCCTCGTCCCGGATCAGTGATCACCACCTTCGCGATCACACTCGCGTACACAGCTCTCGTCGGTCTCGTCGACGCTTTCAGCGGAGCCAACTACATGTTCCTGCGGCGTCCACCCGGTAACTGGACCCTGCTCAAAGTCCTTGGGCCATGGCCCTGGTACATCGCCAGCGCCGCGGGCGTTGCGCTCGTCCTGCTCGCCGCGCTCGACTTCCCCTTCTGGTTCGGCCGCCGCCGTCATGGCTGACAGCGCGAAGCCCGATCTCCGGCTGCACCTCCACGGCTGGCGCGAGCCGGCCGTTGTGGGCACGGCGCTGCTGGCCGCGGCGGCTGGTTTCGGGCAATTCGGAGCTGTCGCGTCACTCGGCGACGTCGCGAAGCATTTCGGCCACATCACCCACGGTGCGACGATCGCCGAGCAGGCCGGCCTGTCGGGAACCAAGCTCGGGATCGGCCTGGCCGTCATCCGCCTCGCGTCCCTGGGCGGTCTCCCACTCGCCGGGCTGGCCGACCGGTTCGGGCGGCGGCGGATCCTGCTCGTGACGTGCGCAATCGGGCTGACGCTCACGGCCGTGTCCGCGATCTCCCCTACCTACTGGTGGTTCGTAGCCATCTTCGCGCTCGGGCGGCCGCTGCTCAGCGCCACTTCCGGGGTGGCCCAGGTCGCCGCCGCCGAACAGACGGCATCGTCGCAGCGAGCCAAGGCGGTCGCACTCATTGCCGCCGGCTACGGGATCGGGTCCGGCCTGATCGCGATCGTGCACAGCCTTGGAGCCAGCACCCTCGGCTTTCGCGGAGTCGTACTGCTTGCGCTGCTCCCCCTCGCGGGACTGCCTTTCATCGCGCGATGGGTCGTCGAGCCGGACCGCTTCAAGATCGCTTCAGCCGCAAAGCAACACCCGCTGCCCGTGCTCGGAGCGGTCGGGCCGCTCTTCCGGCGCCGGGTCCTGATCGTCGCCGCGCTGACTTTCGCCTTGTCGGTCGTGACGGGGCCCGCCAACAGTTTCTTCTTCCTGTACGCGCAAAACGTCCTGCACTTCTCCGGTACGACGACAGCACTGCTCATCGCGTCTGCCGGAATCACCGGGCTGGCCGGGCTGCTGCTCGGCCGCTTCCTCGCCGACCGAGTGGGGCGTCGTCTTGCCGCAGCTGGCGCGATGATCGCCATGGCCCTGCTCGGCATGCTGACATACAGCGGGTCAGGACTGGGGGCGGCTGTCGGTTATCTGCTCGCGGTGCTTGCCGCATCGGTCTTTGCTCCCGCAGCCGGAGCGCTTACGAACGAGCTGTTCCCCACCTCGGTTCGGGCCTCGGTCATCGGGTGGGAAATCGCCGTTGGCGTCTTCGGGGCCACCGCGGGATTGCTCGCCTTCGGTGCGGTAGCCGATGTCGGCAACCGCTTCGGCCTCGCCGCAATCGTGGTATTCGCGGCCACGATCCCCGCCACTGGCCTATTCGCGCTGTTGCCCGAGACGCGTGACAAAGAGCCCGAGGACCTCTGGCCGACAGGCAGCTGACCGCTGCACGGCGGCAATCCGCCCCGAAGCGGCGCGCTCGCGAGCAGCGGGGCGCCAAACAGACGAAAAGCAATGCTCACCGGCGGCTCAGCGCGCGAATACGTGCCAGCCCAGCCAGACCCAGCCGATCACCAGGACGAGCCGACCCGCGAGGTGTCCGCGCGCGCTGCGAAGCACTTGCGCCGCGGTGGGCCAACCACGCCTGATCCTTCGACTCGCCACCTCGCATGCACCAAGCGCGCCGGCCGCGACCAGCCACAGGACGATGTTCATGCGCGCCGGGAAGGTCGCGACGGGACAATCAAGCCGCAAGCACCCCAGCACATGAACGCCACGGCGCGAACGACTCGATGGCCGGGGCCCAGCACCTCGTTCGCGAGGGAGCTCAGCGTCGGATAGGTGCTCCTCGGAGCGTGGAACAGCTCCCACAGCTCCACAGCTACGAAAACCAGAGCGGCGAGCATCCACGCGATCGTGCCGCTCAAGCGCATCGAGGTATCCCGGATCGCCTCGGCAGGGAGACCGGCGGGGGCACGGTCCGGGGTCGGGGCACGGTCAGGGGACTGGCCGAAACTCGCCTCGCGCACGCGCCAGTCGAGTGCCGGACTGCTTCGATGTGCCAGGACCGCGCTCATGGCGAGCACCGTCGCGGCCACAGAGAACGTGACAGCACTCGACTCGATGCCGAAGGGAGGCATCGCGGCAGCGAACCAACCGCAAACGCCAAGCGCGACAACAAGAGCGCCTGTGACGAGCGCCCGCCTGGGCGAGGTCAAGATCCTCGTGTTCGCCTGCTCACCGCGTCGCGAACGCGTCGATCGCGTTCATGTGCGCGATCGAGCGCGCCAGTCCCGGCAGCGAAGCCTCGAAGTCTGCAGGCATGCCTCCTCGATCCTCAGGCGTCGTCACCACCGTGAGGGATGATCACCACGGTGCCGGACGAGCCGTCATTCTCAGTCTAAGGAGCCTTGGAGGTCACGGTGAGGCGAGGTTGCTCACGGCCTGGAAGATGCTGAGTCCTTTGCGGGAGCAGGTTGAGCGAACCACGGGAACGCTTGACTCGGTGGGCGGGCGAAGCCTGTGAAGTAGTCTCCGTGTTGCGTGCGGTCGGGAGATCGAAGAGACCGCTGCCTTAGGGGGAGGAACCAATGACCGAGCAGTACCTACCTCAGATCTACTCGCGTTTTCGGGAGCGGTTCCCCGAGTTGTCTGAGAACCTCGGGGCCCTCGCTCAGTCCGCAAACGCGGGTCCGCTGGACGAACGTACGAGCCGCCTCGTCAAGCTCGGTATCGCCATCGGGGCGATGTCAGAAGGCGCTGTTCGCTCGAACGCCCGGCGGGCGCTGCAGGCGGGCGCAACACCCGAGGAGGTCCTCCATGTCGTGGCCCTCACGGTGACCACGCGGGGCTTCCCGGCGGCTGTGGCGTCATATTCCTGGATCGAGGAGGTCCTTGCCGCTGACAGCCCGCACGCGACGGTACCCGCTGACAGCCAGCAGGTGGCAGACCGCATGTGACGGCCAACGGTGAGGCCCGGGCCAAAGCGCCCCACCACCTATGTGGCCCGCCTGTGGCTCGCCGTCATGGACCGGCCGCCGAGACGGCAGTCGGCACAGATCCTGGTGGTCCCCTCTGTCAATGCGGGGTGCGACCCGCCTAGACGACGACGCAGCGCCGCCGGTGACAGCCCGGCAACGAGCGGGGACCCGCACGTCGCGCAGGTAACAGACGGTTTCGTTGCCATGATTTGGCGTCCCGTCGCCAGGAGATTGCCGTCGACTGCCCTCTCGAGGGTGGCGACCGCTTCGGGACAGCAAGTCACGCAGGCCCCGCAAGCAATGCAGCGACCGGAGTCGACGCTGAGGCGGAGCAATCCGGCGCCGTTCCGCTCGGCTCGCAGGGCGCCCGTCGGGCAGACGCCCACGCAGACCTCGCAAAGTGAGCAACCGGCTGAGTCGATCGTCACAACTCCGAGCGAGCAGCCGGGGCCCTCTACTCGCCACGGTGTCCGACCCGGTCCGAGCGCTCCGAATGCCGCCAGCGACCGTGTCGTCGCCTCGGGCTCCCGTAGCTCGATCCAGTCGCCCCCAGCTGGCGAGACGGCCGGCACCGACTCATGGCCCGCCCGCGCCTCTCCCCCGGCCGGTCCCCCGGGCTCCTCCTCAGCCGAGAACCCGAACACCCCCGCGAGGTCGCGAACGAAATGCCCGAGGTCGGCGACGCGCGTTTCGCAGTGCTCGTCCCCACAGCCGATGACCCTGACGCCCACTCCGGCACCGATCAGTTGGAGAAGCCACCCCGCCGTCACCATTTCGATCGACGGCACACGAAGCACCAGCCACGGCTCGCCCACTCGCGGCACCGACTTCGACTGCTGGCAGGCGATCGCGACGCCCGTGGCGGACCCGCGGCGCCGGATCGCCGCGACGAGAACGGCAGCCGCGGCACTCAGTCCTTCCACCTCGGCGCCAGGAAGCGCGAACGCCCCGCTCCGGCAAGCCGCCACGCACTGGCCGCAGCCGTTACAGCGATCGCCATCGACAACCACTCGCCCGGCCGCCCGACGCAATGCCCCGTGTGGGCAAGCCAGTACACAGGCCGTGCAGGCCACTGCTCCCGTGCAGTGGTTCGGTCGCCAAACGGCGACGAACCGGCGTGCCGTGTTGACCCCACGCAGCAGAGACCGGCGAGACATCCCACCAGATGACAGGCTGGTCCGCTCCTTCACGGGCGACCCGACATCAGCCCCGACAACACGGGCTACCGCGGCGCTCAGAAGGGCGACTGATTGCTCGAGGGCGACCTTCTCGGTGCAGCCGTCCGCGGTTTGCAAGTCGACGATCTCTGTCCCAGCGGCTGGTGCACCGGCTCGCCGCAAGCGTGCGAGCAACTCCCCCCGTCGTTGCGAGGCTGCCCGGCAGCCGACGACGACACGCCTCGGCTCAGTGGCTGCAAGCGCAACGACTAGGGCCTCCGGGGCTTGACAGATCTCGGGAAGCACCAGGAGGGCCGCACCGGACAGCTCGCGCCGCAACTGGGCGGCAAGCTCCCCGAGGCGAAGCGGCACCGGTCCGGCGCCGACATCACCACAGACGAGGACGACTGGCGCCTCCTGCGACGGCATCAGCCCATGTCGGCAACAGCGAAGTAACCCTTGATCGCCGCCAGCCAGTCGAGCGTCAGAACCGCGAGGTCGCGGTAGAAGCCCGCCTCCGCCTCGTGGGCGACCGCCCGGCACAGCCTCGACAGCCACCGGGCGAGATGCTCCTCGAAGAGCTGGCGAGCCACCGGCTCGGTCTCGTCGAACGACAACGCGTAGGCCATGGCCTCGAGCTCGATGGCGATGTGGTCCGGTAGTTCGCCTGATCCGGACGACACCTGGAGCCCCAGCTCCAGGTAGATTCGCTTGAGATCGGCGGTGCACGGCCCCATCAGGGTCCGGCGGATGTCGACAGGGACGTCCTCGCGCCAAAACGACTCATAGGGCGGGCATGGCACTTGGCCAGGGCCCACGAAGAGGCGTTCGTACTGATCGAGCAGATCGGGCACTTCCTCGAGGCCCGGCACTCTGACGGGCTCGCGCAAAGGGTCCGACGAGATGCGGAGGTCCGTCTCGGCTTCCAGGTCGCGGGCCTCTGCCCAGCTGGCGACCTCGTCGGTGATTGGCCGGCTCCAGAAGTGAGCGAGCAGGTCGACGGCCGCGACGATCGTTTCCACCCCCGCCCCGTCTCCACCTGAAAGGGCCTCAGACGTTGGCTTGCGAGGCGCCGACCCCCGATGCTCCCCCGCACCGTTGGAAACGGGCGTCTCGGTCGTCACGAGCTTGCTTTCCTCTCGGCAGCCGCCCGAGCGCGGTGTTGGCCACCGGCCGACGACGGCTCCATCACGTGAAGACTCCGGTAGCCGATCGTGACGATCGCCGCGAACAACGCGACCAGGCCGACGATGATGCCGTACTCCACCCAGGTCGGGTGGTATCGGCCGATGAACTGGAACGAGGTCGTCTGGGCGTTGTAGGTGCCGACGGCGTTCCCCGGCGGGAACTGGGTTAGGGGGTTGACGAAGCCGATCACGACCAGCTCGATGCGGAAGGCGTACACGCCGATGATGACGAGAACCGACGCCAGCCCGAGCGCGCCGGGCATCTTCTTGAGGCGCGGGACGAGCAGGAAGGCAAGTGGGATGACCCCTCCGACGATCCACTCGACCCAGAAGAGCCACGCCCAGGGCCCTCCCGGCATCACGAGGTTGAGTGCCGAGCGGTCGGCCGGGACGTTGCCCCACAGGACCGTGATGTAGTCGGCACCGACGAAGAACAGGTCGACGAAGAGGCTCACGATGATGAAGCCCCGCAGCCATCTCCTCGTGTCCTCGGACAGCTCGACCTTTCCCCAGCGTTCGGCGCAGAGCGCCAGCAGTGTCACGAGCGCCGTGCCGGACAGGACCGCCGAGACCACGAAGAGCGGAGCCATGAGCGAGGTGTTCCACCAGCTGCGGGCGATCTGGAGCCCGAAGATCCATGCCGTTATCGAGTGCAGCAGGACGGCCGTAGGTAGCCCGACAAATGCCAGCACCCGGATGCCCTTGCGCCAGCGGCTCGGCTCGGTGGCGTGACGCTGAAGGACGTAGAGGTCGACGACCGAGAAGACGAAGTACACCGTGATGATCAAGATGTCCCATATGAGCGGCGAGCTCCAGTTGGGATGGATGAAGATGTTTATGACCCGGAAGGGCTGGCCGAGGTCGGGGATGATCATGAGCGCGGCCACGGTCACACACGCGGCGGCCGACAGCACGCCGAGGCGAGAGAGCGGCTTCAGAGCCTTGATGCCGAATACCTCGGCGCTCGAGGCCATGATGAGCCCGCCCGCTGACAAGCCGATGAAGAACGCGAACGTGAAGATGTACATCCCCCACGACACGACGTCGCGCATGCCTGTCGCTGAAAGGCCGTTGTGGAGCTCGTAGATCCACGCGGCCAGGCCCCAAGCCATGAGGACGACGAGTGCGGCGTACCAACCCCAGATCGGTCGGTAGGTACGCGTCGAGCGGACGGGAATGGCTGCGGTTGTTGTGGCCACGGTCGCCTCCTCAGCTCTCGCCCGGCACGCGTCTCGCGACCGGGAGGTAGTAGACGTTCGGGTCGGTGCCGAGCTCGGGGTGGAGCTGCTCGCCGCCACCGTTGTTGACGAGGTCGCTGACCTGCGAGCCGGGGTCGTTCAAGTCACCGAAGATCCGCGCGCCGAGCGGGCAGGCCTCGACGCAGAACGGCAGCTCGCCGACGTCGATCCGCTCCACGCAGAACGTGCACTTCTCGACGACGCCCTTCGGGCGCTCGGGCGTGAACACGAGGCGGTCTCCGGTCCGGTACTCCTTGCCGTAGCCGACGACGCCACCGGGGGCGTAGGTGGAGTCACCCCAGTTGAAGATGCGCACCCCGTAGGGGCAGGCGGCCATGCAGTACCGGCAGCCTATGCAGCGGTTGAAGTCGACGAGCACGGTGCCGTCGTCGCGGCGGAAGGTCGCCTGCACGGGGCAGACCTTCACACAAGGCGCGTCGTTGCAGTGCTGGCAGGCAACCGGCAGATACGCGAGCTCCAGGTTCGGGTAGGTGCCCCACGGCACGTCGATGTTGTCGCTCGCTGGCGCTTTAGCTGTCGTCGACTGGTTGGGCGCTGTCGTCAGGATCCGGTTCCACCAGTAGCCGAGCGGCTCGTTGTTGACCTCTTTGCACGCGACGGCGCACGTCCAGCAGCCAACACAACGGTTCGTGTCGATCACCATGACGTGGTGCGGGATGTAGGTCTTCTTGGCAGCCATGATGATCACGCTCCTGCTTTCTCGACTTGGACCAGGACGTCGTAGTACGCCGCGTTCGAAGGGAAGTTCGGGATAAGCGACTGGGCAGGCTTGGCGATCTGGTGAGTCAGGTTGTTCGGATGACCCTCGATGTAGTGCTTGACCCGGATCGTGTCCCATCCGCCCTGGTAACAGTTGACGACGCCGGGCTTCATCGACTCGGTGAGGCGGGCGCGCACCTTCATCTGGCCCCGGTTGTTGAAGATCCTCACGACGTCTCCGTCCGCGATGGCCCGGGGGGCGGCGTCACGGGGGTTGATCTCCAAGAAGCCGTCGCCACCGTTGTTGACCTCTTTCAGCCATGGCAGGTTGACGAACTGCGAGTGGGTCCGGAACTTGGTATGGGTCGACAGGAAGACGAGCGGGTACTGCTTGTAGAGCGGGTTCGTCGGTGACGCCTCGATCGGCTCCTTGTGGTCGCAGAGCGCCTGGTCGTAAGGGACGAGCATCTCGACGTAGAACTCGATCTTGCCGCTCTTTGTCGGGTACTGCTGATTGAAGAACGGGACGAACGGCATCGGGTCGGTGTTGAGGCGGACTGCCTCGGTCGTGAGCCGCTCCCAGGTGAGCCCCTTCACCGACGGGTCGGCGTCTGGCTGACCGATCTTCATCATCTGCTTCAGGTACTCCTCGGGGGTCTCGGTGAAGTACTGCCCGACTCCCATCTTCTCGGCGATCATGTTGATCGCGTCGAGATCGGATTTCGACTCGAAGAGAGGATCGATGATCTTCGGCATGTACTGCAGGTAGAAGTTGTTCGAGGAGAGAAGATCGGTCTTCTCGAAGTACGTGCATGCGGGCAGCACGACATCTGCGAGGTCTGCCGTCGCCGTCAGCGAGTAGTCGGAGACGACGATGAACTCGAGCTGTTTCATCGCTGCGATGACGCGGTTGCGGTCCGACATCTGCTGGGCGAAGTTGTCGATCGGGAACCAGGCGGCCTTCACGGGGAAGGGTTTTCCCTTCTCGACGGCGTCGCAGAAGTCCATCGGCTCGAGCACCGTGTAGATCTTGGTGCCCTTCGGCGCCCAGAAATCGAACAGGTCGAACGGCGCGAAGGTCGCTGCGATCCCGCCGGCGAAGGTGGTCACTCCCCCGCCGTGGACCCCGATGTTGCCCGTGATCGCCTGCAAGGTGAGCAGCGCCTGCATGTGCAGGTCGCCGTGGTACCAGTGCGAGAGCCCGAAGCCGACCCTCACCGCGAGGGGCTTGCTCGACCCCCACACCTTGCCGAGGGCGACGACCTGGGAGGCGGGCACGTCGGTCAGCTTCGAGGTGTACTCCGGTGTGTACTTCGCGGCCATGTCCGCGAGCGCCTGTAGAGCCGTCCGCGCCTTGAGACCGGCCACCGGGTGAGTCCCGAGGACCGCCGGGCTCTTGAGCGACGGGTCGCTCGCCGCTTTGACCTTGTGGTCCGACTCGTCGAAGACCACGTAGTCGTCCTTGGCGCCGGGGATCACGTCCTTCGCGCGGAGCCACTTCTCGGTCCGGGGATCGATGAGGTACGGCCCCACCGTGTTGGCGCGGATGTAGTCGGCGTCGTAGGTGCCGTTCTGGAAGACCTGGTTGATGATCCCGTCGATGAGGGCGGTGTCGGCTCCCGGGCGGATGGGCACGAACTCGTCCGACTGGGCACAGGTGACCGTGAAGCGAGGATCGACCGAGATGAGCCGGGTGCCGTTCTGGTCCCTGGCATCGCACATGATCCGCCAGTCCGGGATCGAGGTCTCGGCCACGTTGTTGGCCCAGAAGACGATCGTCTTGGCGCTCATGAAGTCGACCGACTCGTGCCCGGTGAAAAAGCCACCGGCGTTGGAGGGGTTGGCCGGGTCGACAAGGACGTAGTTCCATCCCGCCGGCGTGGCGGAGTCGCCCTCGTTGTCGCCCTCGGAGTCACCCGCAGAAGCGCCGATGACGCTCGCGAAGCGGAAGCCCGCCCCGACGACGCCCTCGATCAGCGCGAGCGAGCCGGTGTACGGGGCAATCCACACCGAGGTCTTCCCGTACTTCTCCTGGATCTGCTTGAAGTTCGTGGCGATGAGCGAGGTCGCCTCGTCCCAGCTGATGCGTTGCCACTTTCCCGATCCTCGTGGCCCCACGCGCTTGTAGGGGTACTTGATCCGGTCCGGGCTGTAGGTGTTCGAGATCTGCGAGAGGCCTCGCAGACAGATCCGCGGGTGGAAGGTGGGCGCCTTTTCGCCGGAGACTGTCGTCGTCCCCCAGCTCGCCGGGCCGATCATGGTCACTCGTCCGTCTGTGACGTGGACGAGGTGCCCGCATGCTCCGTCACAGTTGTTGGAGTGGCCGGTCCGGTAGACGACCTCCTTGCCCGTCAGGAGCTCCTCGGAGCTCACGGGGTCACCGGTCGACGGCTCCAGGAAACGCAGGTGGTCCGCCACCAGCAACCCGCCCGCTACCGCCGCGCTCCCTCCGAGAAATGATCGCCTCGAGAACTTGGACATCAGGCCTCCCCGGCTCGCCGCGCTCTTCGATCTGCATACACAGGTCCAGCTAAAGGCCTGTTCAAGGGACAGGCCAGGGCCGAAAGACCCGGGTCCGCGGGGCATCAGTCAGTAGTTACGAATGACCCAGTTTCCAGATATTGTCGCTGGCGAGACAGAACGGCTCGACGGCCGCCCCTCGAGTCCGCGCCTCGGTGTCGGTCCTCGAGCGGCTCTAGGACCGATCAGTCCCAGGCAGATCGAGTGGGCGGCATTCCGCTGCGGCCGGCGTCGGGCACGATGCCGAGCACCTGGTGCACGGAAATGCCGCCGTTTTCGAAGCCGATCACAGACCCGGCCATATAGAGCCTCCAGATCCTGGCGCGTGCGGACCCGACCTCGTCGACGGCAGCGTCCCAATTGGCTTCGAGGTTCGCCACCCACGAGCGCAGAGTCCGCGCGTAGTGCTCGCGAAGAGACTCGACGTCACGGCACTCGAACCCGGCGCGTTGCATCGCGAGCATGACGTCGCCGACGTCGAGCAGTTCGCCGTCGGGGAACACGTACCGGCCAAAGAAGCTCCAAGGCCTGATCTTCGATCCCCCTTGCTCGGAGATGGCGTGGTTCAACAACCTTCCCCCCGGCTCGAGCAGACCGTGCAAAGTCTCGAAATAACGGCCCGTGCGGACCTTGCCGACGTGCTCGAACATGCCGATCGAAGAGATCGCGTCGAAGCGCTCACCTCTGAGGTCCCGATAGTCCTGCACGCGGATCTCCACGCGGTCACCGAGGCCCGCAGCGGCCACTCGCTGCCTCGCGTAGCTGGCTTGCGCCTCGCTCAATGTGACGCCTACGACGGTCGCGCTGCTATTGGCAGCGGCATGCATCGCCATCGAGCCCCACCCGCAACCGACATCGAGGAGTCGAAGTGGCTTGCCCTCCCCCAGGCCCAACTTGCGGCAGATCAGCCCGTGCTTGGACTCCTGGGCTTGTTCCAAGCTCATGGCCGGATCGGCAAAGCGGGCACACGAGTAGGTCATCGATGGCCCGAGCACGAGCTCATAGAAACCGTTGCCGGCGTCGTAGTGGTGCGTGACTGCTCGGACATCTCGCCGCCGGGAGTGGCGCAACCCTCCGATGCGGGCCTCTTCGGGCGGTGCGGGCAAGGGAAGGCCTATGGCACCGGCCCTGTGAGCGGCACCGAAGGCGGGGGGCAGAACGCGCAAGCCCACTCGCAAGTCCCGGTGCGCAACGTCATGCAGGCTGCCAAGCGTGGCGATGATGTCACCTTCGACCTCGATGTCGCCTGCGACATAAGCACGACCGAAGCCGAGCTCGCCCGGAGCCCAAAGGATGCGTCGCAACGCGTCGGCCGAGCGGACGTGGATGGTGCCCACACCGTCGTCAGGGCCGATGGCACTGCCGTCCCATAGCTCGAAGCGAACCGGGACCTGGCCGCCGAGCAGGCTGTGAATGAGTGGAGAAAGCGCAGCGGCCGCGTTGGCGCGCCGCCGCGTAGGAGCGCCGACAGACCGCATGGCCGGCGCCCTGGGCTTGTCTGCCCCACCCGGTCGCGGAATCCACGACCGCTCGCTGATCATTGGATACCTCCCGCGCTCTTTCGACGTGCCGCCCGCCGTCGACGCTCTCGCCTCAATCTCCCATCCCCCCATGTGCCGGCCGAAATCCTGTCGAGGCTACCGGCACCAACGACCCCGGCCTCCGACCGGGGATCGCGAGCCTCGATATCGCCCCTGAGGCGGTCTCGACCGAGCATTCTTCGCTGAAGCGGATCGCCCCTTGGGAGCACGACCTGAGTGACAACGAGGTGCCGGCCATCCTGCCGGCATGGCCATTGCTCCGCGTGAAAGTGCTTCTCAGGCGAGGAGCA
>OBLW0100000192.1_pt1 | contig 51076 bp, 42 predicted proteins | sample 1520161 | NCBI WGS metagenome assembly OBLW01 (sample SAMEA3539309, study PRJEB22396) | soil metagenome | biome: tundra; feature: field; material: soil | place: USA | collected 2010-05 | depth 0.15 m
GTCATCCTGCGCGAAAACTCCGTAGTTGAAGTAGTTCGCGTTTGCATACAGGCCAGTATCCTGGCCCATGCCTGCCGGAGTTCCGGCAACAAAGTCCGAAAGGCCGTTCGTCGTACGGGCTGCGGATTTTCCGTTTGTTGTTGAGAAAGTGAAAGTACCGTAATTGTTGAGCGAGGTAAGCTGGAAGTCCTTCTCAAGACCCGCTTCGCCCCCGAGATAGAAAGAGTGGTTCCCGCGAGTGGTACTGAGCACATCACGAAGCCCATAAACATTCGCTCCGGCCTTGGGGCCGGTGATGGCCTGTGTTAGCGAAAACCCTTCCACGCCGCCCACGCTGATGTTGGGTCGTGAGGGAGTTCCCACAACGCCAAAGTCAGAGCCGAAATCCGCAAGTGTAGTTCCGGGAGTCGCATTACGGCCGCCGTTTTGGCGCGTGTAGTTTGCCCAGAATTGATTGATGGTGCGCGGACTGATGGTCCAGACGTCACTGGCGTTGGCGTTTTGCTGTTTGTTGACGTAGTGAGACGACGTCCAGTTCTGAGTGAACCCGCCGAGGTTGACCACAACCTGGTAGTTGAGCAGGAAGTAGCTAAGCGTCACCCGGTGTGCTGGCGTGATCTGGTGATCGCTCTTGATCAGGTACTCTTCATTCTGCTCCGGCAATGGCGAGCGCGTGCGATAGGTATATTTGGTGTCGCCAGTCTGAGCCGGTTGCTGCGCGGGAAGATTCTTTACCAGATAATTCAGAATGTTGACCGCGGTGGGATCGACCGACGGAAGAGTGTTATTGGGATACGGTGTGAGGGTCTTCGGATTGCACACCAGGAAGTGAACGGCGGTGTTGGCGGCTGTAGTCGGCGTTGTTGTGCAATTTGCCTGCTCAGCCGAAGTTGGCGTGTTTTCAGAGAAGTTACCGGCGATCTGCGCGGCAGTAGGGAGGCTGCCACTGTAGTTGCCATACTGAATGAAGCGATAGCCGCCGAAGCTGCCGAAGAAGAAGTCCTTGTCGCGGCGAATGGGACCACCCAGGGTTCCGCCGAACCGGTGCTGGTTATACGGATTCTTGGTAGCGCCTACGCCAGAGTTATGCGCGATCGCGTTGAAATTTCTGTCGCGGAAGAACTCGAACGCGGAACCGTGGAACTGGTTGGTGCCGCCTTTGGTGACAATGCTGACTACCGCCCCGGAGTACCGACCAAGCTGCGCGCTAAAGTTGTTGGTGACGACGTTGAACTGGCTGACTGCGTCAGGGTCGGGTACCTGATTGCCGCTGTTGCGAAGGCCGGTCATGTTGAGGCCGCCATCGAGGTAATACGATACCTGGGCTACAAAGCCGTCGGTGGAGCCATTCGACAGGACCTTGATCTCCTGATAGCCAAGGCTGTTGACTGTCTGGACATTCTGTACGCCCGGCACAAGTTGGAGCAAGCGGTCGACGTTCCGGTTGACGAGCGGAAGGTTATCGATTTCAACGTTGGAGACAGTTGCGCCGAGCGTGGAATCGCTGAGATTGACCAGCGGCACGTCGGCGGTAACGCTGACAGTTTCGCTCTGAGTGCCGATATCGAGCGCCAAATTCAACGTCGCATCCTGCATAACCGAGAGGACGATGCCGCTGCGTTCCAGCGCTTTGAAGTTCGGAGCGGAGACCGAAACTTTGTAAGGGCCAATTGGAAGGAATTCCTCGTGATAAGTTCCATCCGCCTTGGAGGTTGTGACTCGGGTGAAATTCGTATCCGTCTGGGTCAACGTAATCTTCGCGCTTGGAATTACGGCGCCCGTGGAATCGGTAATAGTGCCCGAAAGACTGGCAGTGCTAAGCTGCGCCGATGCTCCAACCGCCGCAAGAGCGGCGATGAGCAACGCGAACAGCCCGCCGCGCAGGATGTGTATGCGTTTCATGAATTGGCTCTCCTTTTGAAGTTGTGCAAGTTCCTTCTGAATAATCAATCCGACTTGCATTGTGTTTCGTATCATCGATATTCCCCAGGCTCGAGCCGGCGATCCGGTCAATTTGCACTCAAAACCGGAATGATTTGGCGCCTGCGCAATCTCTAGTTCAAGGGCTCAACTAGGTTCTTCCTTAAAAATGACCCCAGCAAGTCAATTCGCAGTGGTGCCCACTGTGGGCACCACTGTAGGCAGTTTCAGCACAAAGGGTCTAAATTTATTTGAATCAGAGTGATGGAGATAGACAGCCCGCAGACGGATGGGCCTTGGTAAGCAAGTTGCACCTGCAGGAAGAGCCCGATCGGGACACCCCAAACTGGCCCTCCATTAGCGTTAAACGAGAATTCCTCCTCTGGATTGAGTAAAATGGTGGTCTTGCCGGGCAACAGACTTCGCCGACAGCAACTGGTCCGGCGTTGCGTGCAATCAAGCGGTTGTTACGGTGAGAATGACCGAACACTGATCCGTCGCCCGGGGAACGCTGGGTAGCGGCAGGTGACGAAGATCGCTGGCCGCAGCTGTACTGTTGAGGAAGCGCCGATGATAGAGCCCACGCCGCAGATTGAGGAACAGCTCGATGCTGAGACGAGTTGGGCGCTGCTCGAGCGCATTGCTTCAAGCGCCCAGTTGAGACGCGCAACTCGGCTTAAGGAACTCCTCTTTTATGTCGGCCAGCGTTCCATAAGGGAAGGCTGCGACCAGATTCATGAACAGGAGATTGGCGCCAAGGTCTTTGGGCGGCAGGACAGCTACGACACCAGCTTCGACAATATCGTGCGCACTAACGTAAGCGACCTGCGCAAGCGGATCGAAGCTTATTTCAACTCGGAGGGATTGCATGAGAACGTGATCATGGAAATCCCCCGTGGCAGCTATGTCCCCGTGTTCCGGAATCGACAAGCAGAGGCCCATCTTGATGTGGAACCGCTGCTCAACGGCGCCGCCTCGATTGCGGAATCGAATGCCGACGGAGCAGTCACTGCAGGTGACCCAGAACGGTCACGCTGGATGGTGGCCGCACTAGTCGCTGAGGGACTGATCGCTGTCCTATTCGCGATCGGCTGCGTGGCCCTCTGGATGGAAAATCGCGCCGTCAATCGCTCCTTTTATGCATGGCAATACAAGCCCTCTGTGGCGGCATTCTGGACCGACTTTCTTGGCGCCAGTCCCGACACGGATGTCGTGATGCCCGACACGTCCTTTGCGATGCTTGAGAGCATTAGCAGAAAGACGTTTTCATTCAATGATTATCTGAGCCGCAACTACACAAGCGCGCTCGACGATCCGGGTCTGAGTCCGGATACGCGCATCGCCCTCGGCCTGATCGCGGCCAGGAACCTGGGAACACCAAGCGGATTCAAGTTGACGCAACGCATCCTGGCGCTGGACCCTTTAGGCAAACGGATTCACCCCTACTACTCGCGCGACTACATGCCTGCGCTGCTGAAACGCGACAATGTGATTCTGATTGGCGCGCGGATCGCAAATCCCTGGGATGAATTGTTTGAAAGCCGGATGAACTTTACTGCGAAAACCGAGAACAGCTTCACATCCATAACCAACCGCGCACCTGCAGCCGGAGAGCAAAAGGTCTACATCCGAACCGACTCAGTGGGATATTGCACGGTTGCTTACCTGCCCAACCCAAGCAGTGGCGGCGAAGTTCTGCTCATGGAGGGGACAAGCGCTGAGGCAACAGAAGCTGCCGGGGACTTCCTGCTTTCGGAAGACCAGCTATCGAATTTCCGGAACAATCTGCATGTAACGAGATTCCCGTACTTTGAAGCGCTATTGAAGATCTCGGCAGTGCGGGGAACTCCGCTGACGGTCACGATTGAGGCGTACCGGACGTATCCCAAACATTAGGGCCTACGCACACTGGAGCGATGGTGTTCGCTCGCCCTATTGAGGCGCGCCGCTGCGGGGGACGGAGGGCGTTCCTCCCTGTGGCATTCCCATGACGTTGACTGTGGTTGCGGTGAAAGTTCCGTCCTTGAGGGCGCCTTCAGCGCGGACATTATCGCCAACCTGGATATCGGCAAGCGTGATGGGATCGCGGCGCTTGCGGAAGGTGGTGTTTTCGTCGGCTACAAACGCATGCGGAGCGTTATCTGCCGAGCCCATAAGCGTGACCTGCACGCCGGCTATGGCCGTCACCTTGCCCATGATCCACGTCTTGCCGTAGTTGGCTTGCATCTCCTGCATCTGCCTGGCGCGCTCGGGATCAATTTGCGCAATCACCACCGCGCCCACAGATTTGGCCGTGGCATCCACTTCGCCCATGGCACCAATGGCATCGCCGACCTTGATGTCGGTGGATTTGATCTGCTCCGGCGGATTGCCTCCCCGGCCCATGCCGCCGCCCATGCCCTGGCCGCCTCTTCCCTGTCCCGCACCCATGCCCTGACCGCCGCCTCTTCCTTCACCACCACCACCGCCGGGGCCGCGCATGCCGGCCGGCATCTTGACGATGCGGGTGTTGACGCTGAAGTGGACGGTGTAGATTTCGCCGGCTTCTGTTTTGATCGTGTAGTGGTCGGCGGCGACTTCGGTCACAGTTCCCATGAGCCCACGGCCGCCTCCCATGCCCATCCCCATTCCGCCGTTGCCGCCCCGGCCGCCACGCTGGCCATTGCCGCCGTTTCCGTTTCCGCCACTTTGGGAGGCTGGGGGAGCCGTGTTTGCATCCTGAGCATACGCGGCGCCGCCGAGCGCAAGAGAAAAGATCAAGACGGACAAAAGACGGGTTTTCATAAGAACTCCTGGAAACGGGCGCGAATGCCCTACTCAGATAGACGTTTTAATTGGGTCGGGAGACGACTAGAAGCGGAACCAGAGTAACTGTGTCTTGGAGGGTCTCATGCTTGGTCGCCGCTCCCTGGTGGTCGCGTCGACTTGAATGCTGCGGTTTCGAGATACATCGACTCTGGTTCCGCTGTAGACGGGCGCCAGAGCCCTTGCACACTAATGAGGAGCGGCTTGAGCGGCGATCATCTGCTGGAACTCGGGCATGTCGCGGAGGCCGAAAAAGCTACCGTCGCCAGCGATCTTTTTCGGGTTGGTGAACCCCTCGTTGAGTGCTCTGCGCAGGTTCTGGATGGCACACTCGGGCTTTCCGGCACTGGCGCAGGTCCTGGCCATGTAGTAGTGCACGGCGCCGCGATGCTCGACGGACGAGGGATTCTGGACGCTCGCTCCGCCATGATCCTCAAAGATTTGCGGGTCGATGGCTTGTGCGGTCTGATAAGCCTCCATGCCTTTCTTGTACTTGTGCTGGGCTAGCAGATTGGAACCGAGATTCCTGAGGATCAAAGCGGCGTGGGGATCGATCTTGAGCGCCTTGCGGTAATAGCGCTCGCCGGCTCCGTATTGCTTCTGCGAGTCGTAAACGGTGGCTACATTGTTGAGCACCTGGGCGTTTTTGGGGTCGAGCTTGAGCGATGCGTTATAGCAGCGGATAGCGTCTTTCACGTTGAACATCATCTGGTAGGCAATGCCCATCTTGTTCCAGAGGGCCGCAGTCGGGTCCGTGGCCTTGGAGTAGGAGGCGATGGCCGCCTGGTAGTGCTGGTGAATGGCCTGGGCATCGCCGACCTGCTCGGGGGTGGGCTCGGGGGTCGGTATGACTTTGATTGGCGGAGCGGTGGCCGGGGCTTGTGCTGCAGGTTGGGGGGAAGTCTGGGGCGAAGCCTGAGTTGGTTGAGCGGGTTGAATCGATGGCTGTGCAGGAGCCGGTGCTGAGCTGGGCGCACGGGCCTGTGTGGGAGTCTGTTCAGGGGTAGGCGGTGCAGAATCCTGGGCAATTAGAGCATAAGGCACGGCCATAAGGGCCGCAACAAGGGCCGCAACCGGCAGCCAATTATGCTCTTCGAACCTGGACATACTTCCCTCTCAGCAAAATCCTCCCCAGCAAAGGGAATTCAAGGGCGATCGACCGGTCATGCTATCCAGTGGCCGCAGTATGGCCGTCCACTGGAATTAGAACACCAATTCATGGCAGAGGTGAGCGTGGACGCCAAGAATCCCTGTGACGGGATGCAAATTCCCGTTCCTGGACGGGGGCGCGGTACACTTTTGCCAGTGCAGGAGGCGGGCGCCATGAAAACAACAGTTGCGGACAAAGCGGAGGTGGAGCTAGGAGCTCGGTTTAGCGCGGCGCGGCGGCGGACGCTGGCGTTGTGCTCTGGGCTCACGGCCGAGGACATGATGGTTCAGTCGTGCCCGGAGGCGTCGCCGGCCAAGTGGCACCTGGCGCACACTGCATGGTTCTTCGAGTCGTTTGTGTTGCGGGAGTTCGTACCCGGTTACCAACTCTTCAATGCGGATTTTCCTTGGCTGTTCAACAGCTACTACGAGGGCTTTTCGGCATTCCCGGAGAAGCGGCTGCGGTCTTCGTTTTCCCGCCCCGCCCTCGAAGAGATTCTGCGCTATCGCCAGCATGTGGACCTGGGCATCGAGAGATTGCTCGAAGCAGGCGCAGAACCGGAAGCGCTCCGGCGAGTCGAACTGGGAGTAAATCACGAGGAGCAGCACCAGGAACTCTTGCTCACCGACATTCTTCATGCGTTTTTCACCAACCCGTTGCGACCGGTTTACGGGAATGGTGCGAATCTGGAGTCCCGGATCTCCGAATCCAGAGTTGGGGATCCCGGTGCGGCGCTGGAATTTCAGCAGTTTGAGGGCGGCATGAGCGAAGTTGGCTACGGTGGCAAAGGCTTCAGCTTCGACAATGAGCTTCCGCGTCACCGCACGTGGTTGGAACCGTTTTCGATTGCGCGGCGGCTGGTAACTTGCAGGGAGTTTGCCGAGTTCATGGCCGATGGCGGCTATCGCAGGCCCGAGCTTTGGCTTTCGGCGGGCTGGAATGCGGTGAAAAGCAACGACTGGCGCGCGCCCCTCTACTGGACGAACGAAGGCGAAACCTGGCGCGTCTTTTCCCTGCGCGGCGATTTGCCGCTGGAAGAACTGGAATCGTGGCCCGTCAGCCACGTGAGCTTCTATGAAGCCGATGCCTATGCACGCTGGGCCGGCAGGCGGCTGCCGACGGAGTTTGAGTGGGAGACCGCGGCCGAGGGGCAACCTTTGGAAGGGAACCTGCTCGATTCGGGGTTGCTGGTCCCTTCCCCCGGCACAGCTCTACTCCAAAACGAGCACCCCACGAAGTGGTTTGGAGACTGCTGGGTGTGGACGGCCAGCGCTTATCTGGGCTATCCGCGCTTCCGGCCGCTCGAGGGAGCGCTGGGCGAGTACAACGGTAAGTTCATGAGCGGGCAGATGGTGCTGCGCGGCGGTTCGTGTGTTACGCCGGCCACGCATATTCGCGCAAGTTACCGGAATTTCTTTGCGCCAGAGACACGCTGGCAATTCTCAGGAATTCGGCTCGCTTTTTAGTAACCCTTTTCCGGCACATGAGCATCCAACAAACCGCATGACAACTTTCCCACTCCCCACATTTGCCGGACACATTGCGGAACGAGTCGCCGACGAACCTGCTGCCAGACAACAAGTCATTGCGGAGCCGGTTTCGGAACCGATTAGTGACGGGCAGGTTGCCGCAGCTGTGCGCACCGGGCTCAACTCGAGTCCCAAGCGGTTGCCGCCCTGGCTGTTTTACGACAAGGCGGGGTCGCGACTCTTCGACGAAATCACCGAGCGGCCGGAGTACTACCTGACGCGCACCGAGCGCGGCATTCTGGCTTCACATGCGGACGCGATGATTGCGCAAGCCGCCGATGGGGCGCGGTTGCGGATTACGGAACTCGGCGCCGGCTCGGCGGACAAGACGCGGATTCTGCTGAAGGCTGCCGTTGCGCAACAGGGAACGGTTGTTTACGAACCGGTGGATGTTTCAGCCAGCGCTCTCGAAGCGGCCAAGAAAAGAATCGAGCGCGAGATTCCCGAAGTGCTGGTGGCTCCGCGGGTGATGGATTACACGCAAGGAAACGGACGCGGACTGCATCTGGAGCCAACCCCGCCCGGCGAACGCCGCCTTGTGCTCTATATCGGCTCGAGCATTGGCAACTTCGAGCCGCGTGAAGCGATGCGCCTGCTGCAACGCGTGCGCGCCGGGCTGAACCCCGGCGATGGGTTTTTGCTGGGCGTGGATCTGGTGAAGGATGAGTCAACGCTGCTGGCCGCCTATAACGATGCGGCCGGAGTAACGGCTGACTTCAACTTGAACCTGCTGGCGAGACTGAATCGTGAGTTGGGAGCGGAGTTTCCGCTGGACAGCTTTGAGCACCACGCGGTTTGGAACAGTGCAAAGTCGCGGATAGAAATGCATCTCGAGAGCCGGATCGCGCAGAAAGTTTCAATCTCCGCGCTGGATCTGGAAGTGGAATTCGCCGAGGGCGAGACGATCCATACCGAGAACAGCTACAAGTATCGGTCTGGACAGGCAGAGGTCATGCTGACAGCGTCGAAGTTTGCTCCTGCGAATAGTTGGACGGATGAACGCGGTTGGTTCATTGTTTGCCTGGGGCGCGCGGAGTAAGATCATCGCTTTTCCGCTGCGCGGCCAGATTCTCCGCCTTATGCGCTCTCTTTCGGTCCCAAAGCTGGGTCCTGATCCTGCTTCTCCAGGTGAGGGAAATAGAGCCAGCGAAGCAGTCCATAAGCTATGAGCAGCACAAACACCGACATGAGCAGTTGAGGTAGCAGTGACTCGAACGACGATGCGCGGGGTGCGCCAACGGGATAATTTTCCGAGTACTGCCGTTGCTGTAGCCAAACTGTAATGGGATTGAGAGCGACTCTGACTATTTGCGAAATGCCTTGCGATAACAACAGACCAATTGCGATCGCGCCCACGAAGCTATCGACAAGAGCGGTCTTCACTCGTTCAAGCATCGTTCTTCCTTTTAAGTTTGTCCCGGTAATTGCCTAAAATGCGCATCGGACCTCTGCCGTAGGCCCATAGCGAAAGCAGCCAGGCGCAAGCCAGATTGTTCACTGCAAAGGATAGTTCGAAAAAAGGTCCTTGCAAACTCACATTGCGAGCTGCGTAATCCATGGTGCGGGGGATGTACGGCGGACTATTCGTCGCCAAGGCTACGGTGAGGAAGGACAAAACACTGGAAGCTGGATCCAGCAGAGCCATGAATACGAACTCAATGGCCCCCGCGAGCAATACCGCGATCGCGATCGCGGCTACGTGGGAATCAATCAGGACCTTGCGAAGATCGGCTTGCATAGTTTGTGGCGCTTGAACATTTGTGAGACCCCGCCCTTTCGCCAGAAAAAGGGCGAAAGGGCGGGGTACGGGCTGTTGTGCGACTTTCTCATTTCGGGGAAGCGATCCTGACGAGCAGGATGTCGTGGCTGTCGAGTGTAATGGCCTGGTTGTCGGTGACGGTGATGTCTTTGCCGGTGTAGAGATCTTTGCCGGCTTCGGGACCTTTGAGGCCGAGCTTTGCGAGGCTCAGGTGGAAGGGGTGAGTGGCGACGCGGTCGGAGCCCGCGTTGAGAACGGCGATGGCCATGGCTCCGCCGGATAAGTGGCGAGTCCAGACTTCGACTTCTCCGTCGACGTAGGCGCGGGTTCCCTGGTGGCCGAGCTTGTCCTGATCGATGGCGATGATGTCTTTATTGGTGAGGATTGCCTTGACCTCGGGCGTCATGTTGGGCAGGTCGTTGCCGGCCAGCAGCGGCGCGGCCAGCATGGCCCACATGGCGAAGTGCGAGCGGTTCTCAGCGCTCGTCAGCATCCTTTTTGTAGTCTGGCCACCCCTTGAAAAGTTCATGCCGTTGCCGACTTCGAGCATGTCGGGATCGTTCCAATGGCCGGGGCCTGCGTATTTGGCGAGGCCGGCATTCTGATTGATGATGTCGTAAATACTGTTCCAGTTAGCCTGGATGTCGCCGGTGGTGCGCCACAGGTTGCCGCCCATTGGCGGCGCCCACTCCCACGGTGCATCCCAGCCATACTGGCAAAGCGAGTAAACGATGGGGCGGCCGCTGGCCTTGAGCGCCTTGCCCATCTTGTCGTAAGCCGCGACCATGAGCCGCATCTGCTCGGCCTTGTCGTCGGGAGCCTGCTTGGCCATCACTTCCTGGCGGAAGCTGCACAGGTCGTACTTGAGATAGTCGATGCCCCAGGAGGCGTAAAGCTGCGCATCCTGCGTTTCGTGGTCCAGCGAGGCCGCGTAGCGGGCGCAGGTCTTGGGGCCCGGGCCGGAGTAGATGCCGATCTTGAGACCCTTGGAGTGAACGTAATCGGCGAGCGCCTTCATGTCGGGAAATTTGTCGTTGGTGTGCAGCACTCCGCTGGCGTCGCGCTCGCCTTCCCACGTGTCGTCGATGTTCACGTAGATGTAGCCGGCGTCTTTCATGCCGGTGGCTACGATCTGGTCGGCGGCCCCGCGGACATCCTTGTCGGTGACTCTGCCGGCGAAGAAGTTCCAACTATTCCAGCCCATGGGCGGGGTGGGAGCAATGATCTGCGCCGCGGGTTTGTGCGACTTTGTGGCGACTGGAGTCGCGGCTGTAGTTTGGGCTGAAGCTGTAAACGATGCGAAGGCAAGAACTGCTAACGAGAGAGAAGCGGAAAGGCGCATGATTAACCTCTGTAAACGATCTCAGGGAATACTATGCCGTGGGAGTTGGGTTGGGCAATACAAGGAACGCGCATTCAGCCGAAGAGGTTGTCGATCTTCTGGTTCAGGGTTGCAATTTGCTGGCGCAACTCATCGACTGCGGTCTCCAGTCGGTCAAGGCGCTCCTGACTTGCGCTGTTGTCGGGGCTGGAATCCTGGCCTGGTGCTGGCTCGGCGGAGGCGAAATGGATGGACTCGACGGGCCCGGAAAGCAGATGCGCATACCGGGCTTCCTTGGTGCCCGGCTGGCGTGGAAGAACCGCGGCCAGTGAAGGCTCGCGGTCCATCAGCTTTTGGATGCCGGCAAGTACGTCGGCGATCTCTTCGAATTGGTGCAGGCGCTCAGTGCGGCCGCGCAGCTCGCCGGGAGTCTGCGGCCCGCGCAGAAGCAGCACACACAGCAGCGCCGTTTCAGCGCGGCTGAAGTTGAACGCCTCGCCGAGCCAGTGCTCGTACTTGGTGACGCGGCCGTCGGCGGAGCGCGCGCGACCGGCCAGGCGCTTGTCTTCAAGGCCGTGCAGGGCCTGGCGCACGTCGTCCTCGTCGAGGTTCATTACCGGCTCGCGATTCGAACGCTGATTGCATGCGTTGATGAGCGCATTGAGCGAGAGCGGATAGTAGTCGGGGGTGGTGATTTCCTTTTCGACAAGTGCGCCTAGAACGCGGGCCTGGGCGGCGGTGATCAGGATTGCCTCAGCAGGGGACATAGGTCTATTCTCCCACGTCCTATGCCGCCTCTTCCGGCCGGGCTTCGCGGTTGCGCGTCAACAGGAAATAGACCAGGGGCGTGACGATGAGGCTGAGGACCATCGAGATGGTGAGGCCTCCGATGACCGCGATCGCCAGCGGTTGCAGCATCTGTGAACCGGCACCGAGCGCGAAGGCCAACGGCAACATGCCGCAGACAGCGGCAAGGGCAGTCATGACGATGGGGCGCAGGCGCCGCTGGGCTGCGTGAAGCATGGCATCATGCGCCGACGCACCCTCGGCGCGGAATCTCTCGTCGGCGTCGAGCAGCAGGATTCCGTTCTTGGCCACGATACCGATCACCATGATGAGTCCCATGAACGACGCGACGTTGAACGTGGTGCGCGTAACAAGAAGCGCCAGAATGACTCCGGCGATGGAAAGCACCGATGAAGTGAGAATCGCGATGGGTGCCGGAAAGTTGCGGAACTCGGTGAGCAGCACGCCGAAGACCAGCGCCAGCGCCAGGATCAGCACGCGTAGCAGATCGCGAAATGATTTCTGCTGCTCCTCATAGGTTCCGCCGTACTCGACGCGCACTGAAGCGGGTAGGTGGAGGCCGGCGACGGTCTTCTGAACTTTGGCCACGCCGGTTCCCAGGTCGGAGCCTTCAAGGCGCCCGGTTACGACAACGAGCCGCTGCAGGTTTTCCTTGCGAATTTCGTTTTGCGGCGGCAATTGTTCGACGGTTGCGAGCGATCCGAGGGATGCTGTGTGACCCGAAGTGCTGTTGAAGACCGTATTTTGGATGGCTTCGAGCGAGGAGCGGGTTTCATCGCCGAGGCGCACGCGGATGGTGTAGGGCCGTCCGTTCGCGATGATCGGATCGGTGGTTTCCACGCCGTCGAGAATTGCGGTTGCATCCTCTGAGACTTCAGCCGGAGTAAAGCCGAGACGGGCGGCGACCACAGGATCGATCTGGAAGTTGGTTGCAGGGCCGCTGACTGTGTTCTCGATGCCGTCCTGCACATCGACCACGCCGGGAATCTTGCCGATGGCGTCACCCACCCTGGGGCCGAGTTGCGCGAGCTGGGCCGGATCGTTAGTAAATATTTTGAGCTGGATGGGCTCGGGCGCGTTGGAGAGATCGCCGATCATGTCCTGCAGCACCTGGGTGAATTCAATGTCGAGCTCCGGCTCCGTGGTCCTGATCTGTTGGCGAATATCTGCCATCACATCGTCGATGGAGCGGCTGCGCTTGGTCTTCAGCTTGACGGTAAAGTCGCCGGTGTTGGCCTCGTGCACCGCGTTGAACCCCATCTCCATGCCGGTACGGCGAGAGGTGATCTCCACCTCTGGCGTGGCATGCAGGATGCGCTCGACGTGTTCCAGAACGCGATTGGTTTCGCTCAGCGAACTGCCGGCGGGCATGATGTAGTCGAGAATGAAGCCGCCCTCGTCCATCTCCGGCAGCAGGTCGGAGCCAAGCGCGTTGTAGCCGGCCCACGTGCCGATAACAAGCAACACGCAAGCAGCACCGACCCACAGCGGCTTGGCCAGCGCCCAGTCCAATGCGCGCTTGTGAAGCTGGAGCACGCGGCTCATCACGCTCTTTGGCTTGTGCTCTTCCTGCTCTTTATCTTTGTCTCGCTTGCCAAGCAACACCAGGCTCAGGCCGGGCGTCCAGGTGAGGGCCAGCATGAGCGAGGTGAGCAATGCCGCTGCCATGGTGATTGCGAGCGCGCGGAAAAAGCTGCCCGTCACGCCGCTCACAGACACAAGCGGCAAAAACACCACTACCGGCGTGATAGTTGAACCGATGAGCGGTGTTGTGATTTCTTTCAGCGCCTTGCGCACGGCTTCTGATCGGTTTTCGCCGGCGTCACGATGCATCACGATGTTTTCAACCACCACGATGGCGTCGTCGATCACCAGCCCGATGGCGGCAGCAAGGCCGCCCAGCGTCATCAGGTTGAAGCTTTGGCCGATGCCCCAAAGCACAAGGATGGTGACGGCGATAGTGACCGGAATGACGAGGCCAGCGACGAGCGACGATGTCCAGTCGCGCAGGAAGAGGAACAGGATGATGCAGGCCAGGATAAGCCCGATGAAGATGGCGTCACGCACGCTGGAGATCGAGTCGCGCACCAATTGCGACTGGTCGTAAAAGAGCTCGAGTTTGACGCCCGCCGGCAGCTTGGCGCGCAACTCTGCGACCTTGGCGGCCACTGCATCCGCCACTGCAACAGTGTTGCTGGAAGGCTGGCGCGCGATGGTAAGGAGAACTGCGTCTTTGCCCTTCGCCGTCACGGTGGTGTAGATGGGCAGGGTTGCCTGCACAACTGTGGCCACATCGGCCACGTGCACGGGAGCGCCTGCTGGCGTGCTCTTGACGACGAGCTGACGCAGTCCATCGGCGTCGTGCACCTGCGCCCCCACCAAGCCAAGAATCAACTGATGATTGGCCTCGTACAGTCCCGGCGAGTCCACAATATTCGAAGCCTGGATGGCGTTCACCAAGTCCTGAATAGTGACTCCCGCGGTCTGCATCAGCGCCAGATTCGGGACCACATGAAACTCCGGCTGTTTGCCGCCCTGCACCAGCACAGTGCTGACGCCTGCCACGCGATTCAGCGGCGGCTTCAGATCGTAGGTGGCAATCTCCCAAAGCTGTGTCTGCGGAATGGTATCGGAGGTGAGGCTGTAGCCGAGAATTGGAAACGTGGCGAAGGTAAGCCGGTTGGAGGTTATCTTGGCTGTGGCTGGCAGCGTTTGCTCCACCCTTGACAGTGCCGCATCCACCAACTGGAGCGATTGGAACATGTCCACGTTCCAGTCGAAAAAGAGGCTGACCTCAGCCTGGCCGCGGCTGGTAATGGAGCGAACAGTCACCAGGCCCGGCACGGTGTTCACCGCGTCCTCAATGGGCTTGGTGATGGTGACCTGCATCTGCTCGAGCGGCATTACTCCGTTGTCGACGCCAATCACCACGCGGGGAAAGTTGGTCTCGGGAAAAACGGAGATCGGCACCTGAAATGCAAAATAAATCCCGGCGATGGTAAGAACCGTCGCGAAGAAGAAAATGGTGCGCGTGGATCGGGCCAGCCAGAAGGGTTTCTGGGCTTCACTCGATTTTTCGTGCGCGCCGGACTCTTCGTGCAGCATCAGTCCGCCCCTCCGCCCTTGCCGGCTGCCGGCGCTTCTTCCTCTGCCGCTGGACCCACCTTGACCTTCGTACCATCATCGAGGCCGTATGCCCCGCCAGTGATGACAAGGTCCGTTGCTCCAAGGCCGCCGGTCACCTGCACGTCTTCGGCGTCTGCGATGCCCAAGGTGACCGGCTTGCGATGCGCCGCGCCGTCGTCACCCACCACCATTACCGATTTGCTTCCGTCCTGCGCGGTCAGAATCGAGGCGGCTGGAACCTTCCGCGCTTGCGCAACGGTTCTGCCAGTGATGGAAACCTTCACCGGCGTGCCCACCTTGAGTTTGCCCGCCTTGTTGTCGATCTTTAGCCAGACTTCGACGGTAGTGCTGCCGGGGTCGAGTGCCGGACTGACGAGTGAAACCTTTCCCGCCACTGGATCGGCCAGCCCTGGCACGTGGACAGACGCTTCGTCGTCCACCTTCATCTGCTGAGCAAGGCTCTGCGCGATGTGTGTCTTGGCAAGCAGCGTCGACGTTTCCATGACCGTGATCAGCGGCGCACCGGCAGCCGCGGTTTCGCCCGCGAATAACGGCCGATCGGTAACGACGCCGTCAATAGGACTTTTGATTTCGGAATAGTTCACGGCGGCTTCTGCGCCTTTGTACTTGCCCTCGGCAGAAGTCAGTTGCCCCTGCGCAGACTTGAGCGCGGCTTCACGGCTCACGCTGCGCACCGATTCCAGGTGCTTTGCCGCTGCGTCGTAAGCCGCCTGGGCCTGCACGAGCGCGGCGGTTGCGGTATCCAGATCGCGGCCCGGAATCGCCCCTTCTGCAAACAATTCCTTGCGGCTCTTCACGATACTGAGGTTCAAATCGAGATTCGCCTTGGTCTGCGCCACATCCGACTCGGCCTTGAGTGTGTCTTCCGGCACCTGCGCCCTGGTGGCCGTATCGAAGGCTGCCTGTGCCGCCACGTACGAGCCCTTGTTGTCCAACGCCGCCGCGGCTAGATCGTTGTTCTCCAGGACGGCGAGCAACTGGCCTTCCTTCACGCGCATTCCGCGCTGCACGTAAAACCTGCGCACCGGCGCACTGATCTTGGGCGCGATGGCCGCTTGCGCCAGCGGCGCCAGAACCGCATCGGCTTCAATATGCTCGGCGATGGGCCCCTGTTCAGGATGCGCGGCCTGCACGGTGACCAGCGGCTCAGGCTCGGCCTCCTTTTTGCAGCCTGGCATGAGCGCAACAGGAAGCGCCATGGCGCAGAGCAGGACCCAGCGCGGCTTGAAGGAAGGCGCCTGAGGTGTTCGATTCCAGCTTGTCAATACTGCAAATCCAGTCTTCATACTGCTCGTTTTCCTGCTGCTCAATTTCCTACTCTTGCCTGTACTACATGGTTCCGGTCAATGTTTGCAGATCGGCCAGCGCTGCTTCGTAGCGCACTCTTCCGTCCTCGCGGGCATTCTGGGCAGTCACAAAGGCACTTTGCGCATCCACAACTTCAAGTACCGTTGCCTCGCCGCCGGTGTAGCGAAGTTTTGTCAGGCGCAGGCTTTCGCCGGCTGTGACCACGCTGGCATCGAGCGAGGCGAACTGGTTTTGTGCCGCTACGGCCTCCGAGTATGCTTCGTCCAGCCGGGCAATCAGCCGCCGCTGCGTTGCGCTCAGCGCCACCTGTGCGGCGCCGCGGCGAATCTCGCTCTGCTTTACGCGGTGCTCGGTCGATAGCCAGTCCCACACCGGAATGTCCAGCGTCACGCTGGCCGAGTAGCCGAGGTTGCGCGCTTTGTCGGGTCCGTTGAAAGCAAGCTGCGGAGCATCGATTCCGTACGTTATGTTGAGCCCCAGGTCAGGAAGATAGGCCGCCCGCGCCGCAAGTACATCGGCGTTGCTCACGCTCAGCGCTGCCAGCGCGCTCTTCAACTCGGGATTGTTCTTGCCCGCTGCCTGCTCCACATCCTCGCGCGAGGCCAGCGGCGGTGCATCGCCGGGCGCCTGCAGTGTGTACGCGGTGCGCGGATCGGGAAACAGCAGAACGCCCAGTTCCAGGCGCGCTTTTTCCGCTGACACTTTGGCATCTTCGAAGTCACGGACCCGCTGCTGCTCCGTCAATTGCGCCTTCAACACGTCCGCGTGAGCCACTTCGCGCCCTTGTTCGCGTTCGTTAGTCAATTTCGAAAAATCAGCAGCTTCCTGGCGGGCGCGCTCGGCAACCGTGAGCTTGTGATCTGCCGCCAGCGAGCCGTAGAACAGGCCAGTAACCGCGGCGACCAGTCCACGCCTTGCCACTTCAAGCTCGGCCGCGGCGAACGCAGACGCAGCATCGGCCCGTCGCACGCCTGCCACCCCGGCCAGTCCAAACGTCTCGTTAACTGATGCCTGGCTGGTGTACTCGTGTACCGCGTTGTTGGCAATAAACTTTTGTGCGGGCTCTGTGGCCGTGGTGGTGGCCACGCCGTTGGGTTGCGTGTAAATGGCCTGATTGTGATACACAACGCCGGGCAACAGGGCGCCGCGCGCAATATACCGGTCAAGCGAGGAGACTTTATTCTCGGCCAACGCTGCCGCATACGTTGGCTCGTTGGCCTCGGCGCGGTGAATGGCCTCTTCAAGCGTGATGACAGCGGGCTGGGCCGAGGGCGCGGGATTGGCTGCGTCGCCCGGTGTCTGACCTTGGGAAGAAAGTACCGCTGCCGCAGCCAGCAGCGAAAGAGCGAGGCGGCGGGCCGGGGTTCCAACTTGCCGCCGTCCTTCTTCGCGCCGGAAATCGCCCCGTATGGTCACACTGAGAAGCATACAATCGGCGCCTGAGTTTTTCCTGAATCTGACTAAAACTTCAGGGACATGTTTCCACGGATTCGGTGACCGGTCTTGCTCTTCTGAAGATTTCCCCGTCCCTCCCGGGCCCTGCTCTGCGATACTACTGAGTTATGCCAATTGCCGATCTGCAACAAGCTGCCCAAAAGATTGCCGGATTTCTTGCCACGCTGAACAAGCTTGGCGGAATGCGCCTCAAATACCGCATCACGGCCGGAGAAGGCGCTCGCGACCCCGAGGGCCTGGAGGCCCGCCAGATTTACGTGGAACTCGGCGGACCCGATGTACCGCTGGTTACCCAGCACAACGGCGAGTTGCTGCGCGCCCTGGAAACGATCGCCGCGCAGATGCTCCGTCTGGACCAGCGCGAGAACGACCTGGTGAGCTTTGACGCCGCCAACTTCAAGGCGCTGCGGGCCCAGGAACTGCGGCTTCAGGCAGAAATTGCCGCGGAGAAGGTGCTCAAGAGCGGCATCCCATACGCGTTTCCGCCCATGAACAGCCGCGAACGCAGGCTGATGCACCTGGCCTTCAAGTCACTGGAAGGCGTGGAGACAGCCAGCAGCGGCGAAGGGCAGGATCGTTTTCTGGCCGTGTTTCCAGCGGGCAAAACCGACCTGCCTGTGACGCCGCCGATAAAGCCGAGAGGCTTTGGGCGCAGGTAGACCGGGCAGGGCTGACGACGGGCCATCTGTATGCCACAATACCCACCTATGAGAACCGCAACTTTTTTTCTAACGCTGGCGCTCACGGCACTCGTGTGTTCGGCGCAAAAGCGGCTGGTGCTTATCGATCAGGACGCATCCGGCCCCGGCGGCTCCGACCAGATGGCGATCATGTCGCTGCTTGAGGCTCCGCAGGTCAAAGTGCTCGGCATTACTATAGTGACCGGCGACGCCTGGCGCGACGAGGAGACGCAGCATACGCTGCGCATGCTGGAACTGACCGGACACGCCGATGTCCCGGTAGCGCGCGGCGCAGTGTTTCCGCTGGTCCGCACGCAGGAAGAGACACGTCTCGCCGAGTCGCTCGATGGGAGGCAGACCTATCTGGGCGCATGGCGGCAGGCGCCGGCCTTGTCATCCGCGGATGCCACGCAGGGCAGCGCCGAGAGGCCTCGGCCGCACGGACCTTACGAGATTCCGCCCATGCCCGAGGGGCAGCCAACCATCAAGGCAATCGACGAGGACGCTGCGCACTTTCTCGTTCGCCAGGTGCGCGCGCATCCGCACCAGGTGACGATCTATGCCGCCGGCCCGCTCACCAACATTGCGCTCGCCATCGCCATCGATCCCGAGTTTGCTTCGCTGACCAAGGGGATTGCGCTGATGGGCGGAAGCCTGAATCCGCAGACCGACGACCCGGAGTTTGCCACTGACCCGCGCCACGAATTCAACCTCTGGTTCGACCCCGAGGCTGCGCACATCGTGTTGCGCGCCGCCTGGCCGCGCATCGACGTGACCACCGCAGACGTGTCCATCAAAGCTCCGTTTTCGAAGGAGATGCTGGATGCGATTGCGAAGTCGTCTAAGCCGGCCGCGCGCTACATTGCAGCATGGAGCCAGAACCGCTACTACATGTGGGACGAACTGGCCGCCTGCGCGTGGGTTGAGCCGGGGCTCATCACGAAAGAGAAGCCGCTCTATATGGATGTGGACCTGAGCCACGGCCCAAGCTACGGCAACACGTTGACGTGGAACGAAGCGCTCAAGCCCGCAACCGGAGTTCGCCTGGTGCATGCGCAGATCGACCTCGACGTGCCCCGCTTCCAAGAGATGTTCGTTGAAATGATGACCGGAACGGCTCGCTAGGCACGCCTATCAGGGGCCGGATTTTCAGGGTACGCTATTTCAGAAAACGCCGTAGAAGGGGGTCCGCCGATGGGAAAGTTTCTCTTGCTGGTCTCGTTCTTTACGCTGGCTTGCGCTGGCTGGTTGGCGATCATGGAGACGGTGCTGCGGCATCCAGGCTACGTCGCGCGCATTGGCACGGCGCTGGTGATTGCTGCGATTTGTGTGACCACGATCCTGGTGCGCATGCTGCATGCGGGCGTCCGATGCGAGCGCTGGTTGTGGTTGGGCGCGGCGGCGTTGATCGCGCTGGGAGTAATGGCGTTTTTCCGCAACGCGCGCGCGGGCCACTTTGAAGGATTCGCCTTCGTGATCTCGCTGGTACTCGTAGTCCAGGGCGTGCTGATGCTGGCGACGCTGGGCAGGGCACGAGCCAGTGCACAGCCACTAAGCTAGCTGACCCGATACACGATTCCCACTTCTTAAGGTCGCGACCTGGGTCACCCAGCAAAGAAGGACAAAGATAAAAGTTTCCCGCAGATGCAGTGCGATAGTATGCTGACGCCGGGGTACTCGATACTGTATGCCGTGAATTTGCTGGCGGCCAATCAGAGACCCCGGAAAGAGGATCGAATGAACATTCCCCGTTCATTTCTCAGTGTCGCGATCGCCGCGGCACTTTCTGCCACTCTGCTTGCCCAGCAGGCCCCGAGTGGCTATCACAGCGTTGCCTGCATCAAAATCAAGCCGGGAAAATCCGCCGAATTCCAAAAATGGACCGCGACAGATGGCCGAGCATTTCAACAGGCAAGAGTGGACTCCGGCGAAATCACCACATGGCTCCTGATGCGCTCTGTCATCCCAGTGGGCACCTCGACACAGTGCGACTTTCTGAGCATTTCTGAGTACCCCGGGGCGCCACCAAAGCCCATGGGGCTCGACGCAATGGGCCCGGTGCTCAAGAAGGCCGGGCTCACCATGAGCGCTCAGGAGTTTGCAGACCATCGCAGCTCAATGACTGAGCTGGTTTCAAACAATCTGTTTCAGAACCGGATCACCGTGGGCACCATGAAGAAGGGCGACTACTTCATGGTCAATTTCATGAAAATTCACAGTACAAGCGATTGGCTCGCCGCCGAGAAAAAAATCTGGCAGCCTCTCGCGGAGTCGATGGTGCAGGCTGGCGCCACCAGTGGCTGGTCAGTCAATGTGCAGGTATTGCCCGGCGGCGCTGACCTGCCGTTTCAGGCCGTTACTGTCGACGTTTATCCGAGTTGGGATGCCGTCTTTGCAGGAACCCCTCACTTTGCAGAGAATTTCAAAAAGGTACACCCCGACATGGAGATCGGCACAACCATGGAGAAGCTGGACCAACTACGCACCATCGTGTCGAGGACACTGTTTACCGTTGACGACATGGTGACGTCGGCGAAGTAGCGGAGACTGAACTCAACCTATGCGGCGTGTCCCATCAGCCTGAGTCCGCTGGCGGAACACGCCGTACTTGCGTTTGGAGCGATGATCCGAATCCATCTTGAAGCTGCGCCAACACGCCGGACAGTTCATCTCTTAAACTAAAGAGTGGAGGAGTTATGAGCGACGGCCGCGAAGAACGCGAGGAACGCGAAAAGCGCCGCGAGCAAGAGGAGCGCGAAGATCGCGAGGACCGGCTCGATCGTAAACCTCTGGATCCCTGGGAACCGGAGCGCGACGACTCCTGAGAATTCGCCCGATAACTTAGCAATCCAAGTGAGTCGAATCCGCCTTTCCACCAAGACAACTTAATCCAGCTTAGGGTGCAGTTTGTGGAAGCCCGTGGCCTGCTGATACGCGCGGCCAAACGCCGCCAGCTTCGCGTCCTGGTAATGCCCCGCTAGAAACGTGAGCGAAACCGGTGTGCCCGGCCCGCCGATATCATCGTGGTCGCCGTCGTCGATCTTCGGCGGCTTGGGAGCGTCATCGCCGCGCAAGCCATTCGGCAGAATCAGTGCCGGGTGGCCGGTCAGGTTGGTCGCGATCAGTTGCGTGTCCGTCGATGGCGTCACGATGATGTCGACCTTCTCAAACAATGCCGAAACCTCGCGAATAGCAAGCGTACGCGCACGGTTGGCCTGGATGTACTCGACTGCCGGATAGAAGCGCGCAACGCGGAAGTCGTTAGGCCAGTCCTCGATGCCCTGTTCGGTGAGCAGACTGTCGCGGCCAGTCATGGTGAGATCGTCGAATGCCGCGGCGGCCTCTGCCGTGAGCAGCGGAACCATGGCGTCAAAAGGCAACTTGGGCAACTCGACCGGAATGAGATTCACTCCCATGGCGCGCAGCTTTGCGAGTGCGGCCTGCTCGAAGCGGCGGTCGTAATCGCGTCGCACGCGCCCGGCCTGCAATTCGGCATTATGCTCCTCTCGCTTTTTCTTTTCTTCATCGGTTTCGTTTGCTGCGGCTTCCTTGAGCTTGAGCGGAGAAAGCGGATCGAATTCGCTTTTCAGGTAGCCGATGCGGAGTTTCTTCCAGTCGAAGCCTCGGTCCCAGCGAAATTCAGCGGGATACACCGATGCATCCTTGCCGTCGGGTCCGTGGATCGCCTCGAGAACCAATGCGCAATCTTCAACAGAACGAGCAATCGGCCCGAGCTTGTCCATGGTCCAACTCAGCGCCATGGCACCAGTGCGGGGGACGAAGCCGAAGGTCGGGCGCAGCCCGGTGTCGCCGCACCGCGTTGAAGGCGATGAAATGGATCCCAGCGTCTCCGAGCCGATCGCGAAGGCTACGCAGCCGGCAGCAACGGCGCTCGCTGAACCAGCCGAAGACCCGCTCGACCCCTGCTCGGGATTCCACGGGTTCCGCGTGCGCCCGCCGAACCACTTGTCGCCCATGGCCAGTGCGCCCAGCGTGAACTTGGCGACAAGGACGGCTCCGGCAGCATCCAGGCGCTCGACAACGGTGGCGTCTTCATCAAACGATTGGTGCTCGAAGCCGCCCGCGCCCCAGGTGGTTGGATAGCCTTTCACCGCGAGCAAATCTTTTGCGCCCCAGGGAATGCCGTGGAGCGGGCCACGATATTTTCCGGCGGCAATCTCGGCATCGGCAGCCTTGGCCTGGGCCAGGGCTCGTTCCTCAGTAAGCGTGATCACGAAGTGTAATTTCGGGTCGTAGCGCTTGAGGCGGGCGAGGTACATCTTTGTCAACGCCACCGAGGTGATTTGCCGGGCCAGGAGAAGGCTCGCCAATTCGTTGATCGGGGCAAAGGCCAGTTCTTCAATGTGGCTGGGAGCGCGAACCGACGCTTCCGGCTTCCATGCAGTGGCGGCCTGCTTTTCCGCTACCCGTCTGGTCGCAACAGCTCCCGCCGCCGGCTGCGGATGAAACACAAACGCCGGCGGAACCGAGTTCGGCATTTTGAGTGCGCGAATCTGCTCGTAGCTGCCGCGCTGGTTGTTCAGGCCGCCCAGCATCATCTTCTTCTGCTCTGCGGTGAAGGGACCAACGCCGGCAAGGAGGGCGGCCTGATCGAGCATTTCAGGAGTGATTTTGGCCAGTTCGGCAGGCTTGGCGGCGGGGGCGCTTTCCTGCGCTTGTGCGGCCAGAGTGTACAGAATGCCGGGCAGCAGCGGGGATGCAATCCCGGCGCGGCTGCAGGCTGCAAGAAATCCTCGACGATCGAGTGTCATGCCGGTTTGTCCTTTGCGGAAGGGAATGTCCTCTCGCAAACTATAACGGACGCAGAAGCCGCAATTCACCGACTTTCTTCAGGGTTATCGATCCACCCGGAACGAATGGCCTGCCGGCGAGCAAGTGCCGATGACGCCAAGCGAAAGACCATCCGGTTACTTCGCCGTTGCGGCCTGCAAAAAAGCGATCCGCATCTCCGCGACTTCGATGCGGTTGAGGCCGGCTTTTACGCTGGGATCGCCGGAGGCGATGTCATGAGCCTCGCCCTCTGTGGCCGCGCGGATGGCAAGGACGCCATAAACCCCCTTGGGATCGAGGACGGGGCCTCCGAAAACACAAACGCCTTTCGCAAACAGGTCCTTCCAGTACACGAAATGCTGCTCCATTAGCTTGTGCTCGGCTTCGGTCATGTCCTTGTCGAAGGTGGGCCGAGGCGGGATGAGGCGGATGAACCAATCCTTCATTGCGGGCGCGGCTGCGGCAGGGCTTGCCGCAGGAGCCTGCGCGAACATTGGAAGGGCCGCAACCAGCAGGAAAGCAAGCAGAACACGGGCCAAGTGTCTCATGGAACTGAATAGTAGATCGGGCCGGGGAAAATCGCAAACCACCAGACTGCAAAGATCAGATAGAGAATTTGCAAAAAAGTTCTTGACATATTCCCATATGAGCATGTAATTTCTCCATCATGGCACGAGCGGCAACGACCTCCGATGCGTTCAATGCCATAGCCGAACCGCGGCGGCGGGAGATTCTCAGCTATTTGGCTATGCGGGAACGGCCCGTCGGTGAGATAGTGACCGCACTGGGGCTCGATCAGCCCTCGGTTTCAAAGCACCTGGGTGTCTTGCGAAAAGTAGGCCTGGTGCGAGTGCGCTGCGCGGGCCGGCACAAGTTTTACCAGACCAATGCCGCGGCGATCCAGCCAATGCACGAGTGGACGAAAGAGTTTGAGAAGTTCTGGCAGCACCAGTTGATCCGCGTGAAGGAACGCGCAGAGAAGCGAGTCAGCAACGATCGGCAAAAACTAAATCCCCATAGTTGATCACAAGGAGGAATCGTGATTCAGACAGCACCGAGCATTGAAAACATGATGTTGGATATCAAGCAGGAAATGCATGTGAGCGCGCCCCTTGACGTGACCTTCGAGGCGCTGCTGGAACAGATCGGTCCCTACAACGAGAGGGACAACAACGAGCCTATGCCTATGAAGATTGAGCCATGGCCGGGCGGACGCTGGTACCGCGACCTGGGCGACAACAACGGCCATTTCTGGGGTCATGTGCAGGCCATCAAGCGGCCCACGTTACTTGAGATTTCCGGGCCGCTGTTCGCGTCTTATCCCTTATTGTCGAACGTGCAATATCGGCTTACGGAGTCGGACGGAGGCACGCTGATTACCTTCCGGCACACCGCGCTTGGCTTTATCGAGGAGCAGCACAAGGAAGGTGTCGGCAAGGGCTGGGCATCGATTCTTGACCGCATCCGCAAGCGCGCCGAGTCGAAGTAACTCTCACGCGTCGTTGGTACCTCTCGCTCTCTCCGCAGAATTCGCGAAGAGATTGAGATGCTCCGCATCGCCGCAAATCGGGTTGCATGCGTGAATCAGTTCCCTGGTGCGCCGAGAGATCGCGTTCTGAAGTCGGTCGCACCCAAAGAAGTTCCCCATTCCCCAAACACAAGGAGGATCGCCATGACCATCGCACAATCGTTTCTCGCCGAATTTGAAGTGCAAGCGCCCATCACGCGGAAGTTCCTTGAGCGGCTGCCGGAAGACAAGCTGACCTGGAAGCCGCACATAAAGTCCATGACTGCAGGGCAGCTCGCTTATCATCTCGCCACTGTCCCCGGAGGAATCGTTCGGTTTGTCGGGAACAATCCGGCGCAGGCTCCGGAGAAATTTGACTTTCCGCAGCCCGCAAGCCGCGCAGAGATCCTGAAGGCATTTGATGAGAGCGTCGCAGCGGTGCGAAGCCTCTTGCCAAAATTCGACGATGCAGCCATGAAGGAAACCTGGCACATGATGGCCGGCACGCATGAAGTGATGGCACAGCCGCGCGGCAAGTTCGTTCGCGACGTCATGCTCAGCCATTGGTATCAGCATCGCGGCCAGTTCAGCGTTTACCTGCGACTGCTGGATTGTGCGGTGCCGGCAAGTTGGGGGCCCAGCGCTGACGAGGCTCCAGCCTTCATGCAGCAAGCCGCGCAAGTGGTGTAATTCCATCTTGAGGTGAGACCTAGGTGCCCTGTATGCATGGCAACGGCGGCGTTGATCGCAGGTGGCGCTGCGGGAAGCGGCGGGGTGATTGCCCTGACGTTGGTTACAAGCAGCCGGAGAAAGCCGGCTCGTCCTGTTGCAAGGATGGGCACGGCTCCTGAAGGCTGGGCATTGAAGGCGCGCTGATTTACACACCTCGTGATTGGCGTGTTACTTGTCGACCTCCGTCACCAGCTTTTCGGCGCGGCTGAGGGCGTCGAGGCGGCGCTGTTTCTGGGCTGCAAGTTCGGCCGGGCTCATGCTGTTGGCAGAGATGCGCTTGGTTATGTCGTTGAGGTGCTGGGCAAAGGTCGCGCCAAGAGCCTGGACGGAGCCCTGTGCCTGGAAGAGAACACTGTGGAAGTGCGTAATCTCTTCTGTGGCAAGCTCGGGGTGATAGCTGAGACGATCGCCGGTCTGCATGGCATCGATCAGCAAATCGGGCGCCGCGGCGACGGGCCAGGTCTGCTGCAGGGAGTCATAAACGCCGCGCAGGCGGGTCATGGCGCCGGCAAATCCATCCAGTTCGCCGCGGCGAGCAGTAAGGCCGGCGGTGCGGCGGACTTCCACTGTTACTTTGGCCGCAACGCTGCGGGTGGGGACCGGAACGATCGTGGTCAGCGTGTTGCCTTCAAAAGACCAGCCTCCGTTGCCCGTCACTCCCAGCTTTCTCGACACTGCAAGGCCGTTGATAGTGACGGAAGCAGGAGGCCAGTCGGCGGGGAGGCGCAGCTCGTAGGCGCGAGCATGCAACATGCCGGGATAGCTGCCCGCAACCGGGCCAATTTCTACACGCAGCGTGTCGCCGGATTGCGTGGCCTTGATAGGAGTGCGCGCGAATACACCCGTTTGATATTCGACTGCAACGCCTGAGTCTTCATAAACCTCATAGCTGGAGGATGTGCCCGGCGCAAGGGGCCACACGTTGACGATGAGTGGATCGACCGGCTTTTGACCGGTGTAGAGCATGGGCGGCTGCATGGGGACGATGGCGCCCGCGCGCAGATAGACGGGAATCTGATCGATGGAAAAGGCACGATCGACAGTGGCAGGGCCAGTAAAGTGCTTGCCGGTGGGCCATTCGATCCACTCGCCTTTGGGAAGCCACACTTTCTCCGCGGCCAGGCCGGAGACCTTGTCGGCCGGCGCGGTCACGGGCGCGGCCAGCATCTGGTCGCCGAAGACGTACTCTTCCCTGCTTTGGTAGGCTGCTGCCTGATCAGGCCAGTCGTAATAGAGCGGGTGAAGGAAGGCTACACCGGAATCGTAGGTGCGGCGGGCCTCGGTATAGAGATAAGGCTCGAGCGCGTAGCGGAGCTTGAAAGTGGAACGCAGGATCGACGAATACGGTTCAGGATAGGCCCATACGCGGCGCTCGGCGTCGGGGTTCTTGGTGGTGTGTGTACGCAGGATGGGGCTGAAGGCGCCGAATTGGACCCATCGAGTGTAGATCTCCGGATCGACGACACCGGGCATGTGGCCGCCAATATCGTGACTCCAGTAGGCATATCCGACATTGGCAGCGGTGGCCGTGAACCAGGGCTGGAAGGCGAGCGAATCCCAGACCGAGACGGTGTCGCCGGAGAAGCCGATTTGGTAGCGGTGGTTGCCAAGGCCGCCCCAGCGGTGGAAAAGCAACGGGCGCTTACCCTCGCGCTGCTGGTCGGTGAAGTGGACGTAGTTGAGCCACCAGGTGGGCATGACGCCGGGCATGGAGGTGTGTTGCTCCTGCTGCCAATCGAGCCACCAGAAGTCGATTCCCTGCTTTTCCAGCGGATGGTGGAGAAGGTCCATGTAGTTGGTGGCGTACTTCTTGTCTGCGATGTTGAAGGGAATTGCTTTTCTCGTCGCCGGATTGACGCCCATGGCCGCGGCCATCGCGGAATAAGCCTGCTCCCACGGCTGAACGCCTGAGGCAGGATGCATATTGAGCGTGGCCTTCAGACCCTCGGCGTGAATCTTCTTGAGAAAATCGTCGGGATCGGGAAAGAGAACCTTGTTCCAGGTGTAGCCGGTCCAACCGAGCTGGTGATTTGATTGATCCACCTGGCCAGCGGCCTTGAGCTGATCGCCGCTGATGTGCCAGCCCATGTCGATGACCAGGACGTCCAGCGGAATATCGTTCTCGTGGAAACCTTGCACCAGCTGATCGAGTTCCTGGTCGGTGTAATCCCAGTAGCGGGACCACCATGCGCCGAAAGCAAAACGCGGCGGCAGCGGGATGCGCCCTGCGACTTTAACGTAGTCGCCGAGAGCCTTGCGATAGTCGTGGCCATAGCCGAAGAAGTACCAGTCCTGCCGTTCGCCGGCGGGGCGCTCAATGGCCCACGGCCATGGGCTCTTTTCGCCCTGCAGAAACCGGAAGTCGGCGGAGTCGAAGAGCGGACGGGTGGAATCGTCCACCAGTGCCCAGCCGGAACGCGAAACCAGCCCTGGCTCGATGGGCTCCTTGGTCTGGTCGCCACGGGCGCCGTCGAGCGTGCGCGTGGTGCCCTGAAGGTTGTTGGGGTCCACGAGGCCCGGATGCCAGACGACAGGTTTGCCATCGACGGTGAGCGAAATGGAGAGATTGTCCGGCTTGAAGCGGCCATCAGCTGAAGGCGAATAAGTGAGCGTGAGCGCGCTGGTCTTGATGGTCAGCTTTTGAAAGCCATTCGCAAATGTCTTTTCGAAATCCGGCACCGGCATGTGCCGATTGAGGAACACAAAGGAGGCGTGATCTTCAAACTTGCCGTCGGCGGCCCACTCCATGCGGATCAGCTGTGGCGTAAGAACTGTAAAGCGCGCGTTGCCCAATGTGACCACGGCATTCGGATCGGCCACCGGGTCTGTGACCGCAACCGATTGAGCCCCCGGGGAGCGAACAGGGGCCGGTTTCCTGGCCGGCGCGGGCGTTTGGGCATTCAATCCAAAGCTGCATCCAATCACAAAACCGATAGCTGCAAAATGACGGAGAGAGTTACGCACACGTTCCTCCTGTTTTGCTATACCGGGAAGCCTATCACTATCGGGCAGGAATGGGCGGTGAGGGGCGGAATGCACGCGGCCCTGGGGTATACTTGCCGGGAAATCCAACCCGCAATTTCATTGAATCCACACTCAGGGCTGCCATAGAGAAGAGCAACAGCAACCGCAGGTCCTTCGACTCCCTTCGCTACGCTACGGTCGCTCAGGATGACAGCTTTGTTGTGACGCGCTTCATGTGGCACGGATTAAGGATTTGTGGATTTGTAATGCAGAGGAGAGAAGAGTGGCCACTGCGGCAGATCGACCGACGACGAAGATTTCATCGTTCCTCTACGTCATTACAGGGGTAACGGCCATCGCGGGTTTTCTCTACGGATACGACACGGGAATCATCTCCGGAGCGCTGCTGCCAATAACGAGCGAGTTCCACCTTGGCCACCGCATGCAGGAGATTGTGGCGTCGGCCATCCTGGTGGGCGCGGTGATCGGGGCACTGAGCTGCGGAACGATTTCAGAACGCATCGGCAGAAAGCGCACGATTATGACGGTGGCCTGTGTCTTCTGCGCCGGATCGTTCTGTTCCAGCATCTCGGCGAGTCCATACCTACTGGCGCTATCGCGCATTCTGCTTGGGTTTGCGGTGGGCGGTTCGTCGCAGGTGACGCCGATGTACATTGCCGAGTTGGCGCCAAGGCAGCGGCGCGGACGACTGGTGATCTCGTTCAATCTCTCCATCGGCGTCGGCATCCTGGTGGCAAATATTGTGGGCTTCACCCTGCAGGATGTGTGGAGCTGGCGGATGATGATCGCCGTTGCTGTGGTTCCGGCGATCGTGCTTCTGCTTTGCATGCTGCGTCTTCCGGAGAGCCCGCGCTGGCTGGCGGAGAACGTGTCAATGGACGCGGCGCGGAAAGTTCTGGAGCGGGTACGCAACAACGAAGAAGACATCAACTACGAACTCGATGAGATAAGGGTGGTGGTTGCGGAAGGTGGCAGCGGAAAGAAGGCGAGTTGGTCCATGCTGGCCGAGCCGTGGATACGGCCCGCGGCGGTGGCGGCCTTCGGTGTGGCTGCGTTTACTCAACTTGGCGGCCTCGAGACGATGATCTACTACGCGCCGACTTTGCTTACAGGCACTGGCTTCGGTAAGTCGGCAGCGCTGCTCACCGGCCTAAGCGTGGCAATCGTGTTTGTAACCATGACAGCAATCGGCCGCCATATCGTGGACCGCGTTGGGCGAAGACGGCTGACGCTGGTAATGGTACCGGGAACGGTCGTCAGCCTCATCGTGCTGGGCATCATGTTTCGCATGGGCATGGCGAAGACTCCACAGGGCTCGTTGATCCTGGTGGCGTGCCTGCTCATCTACATGGTCTTCAACGCCGGCGGCGTGCAGGTAATCGGCTGGCTGATGGGGTCGGAGATGTTTCCGCTGGCGATTCGCGGCAAGGCGAGCAGCGTACATGCGGCGGTACTGTGGGGCTCGAACCTGATCATCACCTCAACCGCGCTGAGTACCGTGAGCCTGCTGGGAACAGGCGGCGCAATGTGGGTGTATGCGGGGTTGAATTTCCTGTGCTTCCTGTTTGTGTGGCGCTTTGTCCCAGAGACGACCGGGCACAGTCTGGAAGATATCGAGAATCATCTCCGCGCAGGAAAGTTCATGGAGCTCAAGATGAAGCGGGCGGGCGAATAGGGCTGGCTTGGGCGGTATGTAGCGCTCTCTTGCGAAACCAAGAAAGAAAAGAGCAAAGAGGATATTCAAGGAATCTCGGATCAAGTTTCCATGGATCCGCCGCCATTCCCTCGGGGCTAAAGCCCACGATTATTTTGCTGAATTTGCGGCGCGGCTGAAGCCGCGCCCTTTCAAAGCACAGGCCCATTCAAAGGCTTGCTAAACCGAATCCTCGTCGTCCTCGCCTTTTTCCGTGATCTGGTTCCCCGCCAGCCGCTCCAACTGGTTGCGCCAGTCAAGGGACTCGATGAACGTTTTTGATTCGCGCCAGCCGGCCTCCACAATTACGCGAAGTTCGAGATAGACACGTGTGCCGAGCAAGGACTCGATCTGTCGGCGCGCGCGTGTTCCGATCTCTTTCAGCTTCGAGCCGCCCTTGCCAATCAGAATTGCTTTTTGCCCATCGCGCTCGCAGTAGATGGCGGCGGCAATACGGGTCAAGGGCAGGCGGGCTGGAGCGTGGCCTTTCTTGCGCGGCGGCGCCGCGGGCTCAGGCTCTTCGAATTGTTCAATCACCACAGCCGATGCGTAGGGCACTTCCTCGCCGGTCTCGATGAGAATGCTTTCTCGAATCAGTTCGGCAACCATGAAGCGCTGGGGCTGGTCGGTGTATTGATCCTTGGGGTAGAAGCGCTCGCCTGTTGGCAGGGCCGCGACGATCTTGCGCACCAGGATGTTGAGGCCGTCGCGCTTGCGGGCGCTCACAGGAATGATTTCGGCGAAGTTGAACTGGCGGGTGAGCGAGTCGATCAGCGGAAGAAGATGGTCCTTCTGCACCAGGTCGATCTTGGTGAGGACCAGAAAGACAGGGCATTCGAGCTTGCGGATGAGGCCGAAGAGGAACTCGTCTTCGCTGGCCCAGTTGGGGCGTCCGCGGTCAGGAGATTTCGAGACCTCGGGCGCCTGGGTCTCCAGTCCGGGTGCCCCAGGTCCCTCGTTTGGGACCTGGGATTCCGTACTACCATCCGCTTCCGACGTTCCAATCGCGGTCGGCATCCCAGGCGTTTCCAATTGCACTCTCCGCGTAGCATCCATCAGAACAAGCACAACATCGCGCGCTTCGAGGGCCTCGTAAATCTCCTGCAACATACGGCGGTCGAGTTGCGAGCCGGGCTTGTGGACGCCGGGCGTATCAACAAAGATGATTTGCGCAGCGGGATTTGTGTTTTTGTGCGCAGGGACCTCGACCACGCCCATGATGCGATTGCGCGTGGTTTGCGGCTTGGCTGTGACAATGGCCACCTTTTCGCCCGTGAGGGCGTTGAGGAGCGTGCTTTTGCCGACGTTGGGCCGGCCGAGAATTGCAACAAATCCCGATTTCAATGGGTAGTGGTTCTCCTGCTTTCTATTATCGCGGATTGAAAGGTCGAGCGTTGATATCATCTCGGAATGATTGTCGAAGGCAGAACCGAACGGCTGATTCTGCGCCCGCAGGAGGTGGCCGACGCGGAGCAGATTCAGGAGCTGTTTCCGCAATGGGAGATCGTGCGCTACCTGATGAACCGGGTGCCGTGGCCCTATCCGCTGGACGGCGCGCTTTGTTATATCAGGGACGTTGCGCTGCCGCAGATGGAGCGCGGCGAAGCCTGGCACTGGACTATCCGCCTTGTCGCCGATCCCCCGCAAATCATCGGCTCCATCTCGCTGATCAGGGGAGAAAAGGACAACCGGGGCTTCTGGCTAGGCCCGCAGCGGCAGGGTCAAGGGCTGATGAGCGAGGCCTGCGTTTGGGTGACCGACTTCTGGTTCGAGACGCTCGGGTTCGAGGTGCTTCACGTTTCCAAGGCGGTGGGCAACACCACCTCGCGGCGCATCTCTGAGAAGCAGGGAATGCGACTGATTGGCTTTGGCGAAAAAGACTACGTGTCGGGGCGGCTGCCGTCAGAGATTTGGGAGATCACCGCAGACGAGTGGCGAGCGTGGAAGGGGCGGTCCGAATAGACGGGTTGTGAATGGATCGCATGTTGAGATTCGTGCTGTCCCACCTTTTCGCAAAAAACGCGAAAGGATGGGGCACCCGGCCAAGCCGATAGTCACGACGAAACCGTTGCGGAAGCTTTTGGTCCCGGCGGGTAAACGCGCAGCCGATCGATGCGCCGATCCGTCGAGACGACAATCTCCATGCGCAGGCCGATGGGTTCGAGCACGATCACCTCGCCGGCCAGTGGGATGCGGCCTTCGATCTCGCTCACCAGGCCGCCAAGTGTCGTGGCCTGGTAGGTTTCGCCAAGATCAGCGGCTGCGCCCAATAGATCCGGCAACTGATCGACGGGAAAGTTGCCGGGGACGAGCCACACACCTCCGGGCTCTCGCTGCGGCTCTTCGATGGCTTTTTCTACCTCGTGCTCGTCGCGGATGTTGCCGACAATCTGCTCCAGCAAATCTTCAATCGTCACCAGACCGGAGACGCCGCCGTACTCATCGATCACGATGCGCATGTGCTGCTTTTCGCGCTGCATCTCTCGCAGCAGCTCGTAGCCACGCTTGGTTTCGGGTACAAACACAGCCGGCTGCTGGATGCTGGCGACGGTGCGGGTGCGGGCTTCTTCGTCCGTAATCTGCAGCAGATCGTGGGCGAAGGCGATACCGGTGACGTTGTCTATGGTGCCGGAAAAGACAGGGACGCGCGAGAAGTTGTGTTCGCGCAATTGCTCGAGGAATTGCTCGAGAGTAATGGTCCCGGAGACCGCAAAGACAGCGGGCCGCGGAGTCATGACCTCGCGAACCAGCTTGTCGCCGAACTCGACGGCGGAGCGCACCAGTTCGCGGTCGCTCTCTTCCAGGATTCCTTCCTCTTCCCCGGCTTCGAGCAGCGCCTCGACATCGACGGCGGTTTCTTCTTCCGCACTGGCCGGCTCCTCTGCCAGCGACGCGACTGAGAAGAAGAAGCGGACGAAGACGCTGATGGGAGTAACAACCCAGAGCAGCAGGCGGACGGGCCAGACGAGCCGTGCGGCCCATCGGCCACGGGTGCGGTTGAAGAGCACCGACGGTAGAAGTTGGTTGCAGAAGACCACCACCAGCACGAGACCGAGAACGGCCTGCGCGATCTCCGCGTAGGTGGGTGGGCCGAGATGGGACGCACGGTCGAAGAGAATGGCGCCAAATGCAAGCGCGATGATGCCGAGGGCCATTTGCTGCAGAACGGCTGCGCAGAGGGCGGCGTGTTCGCGAGTCAGGCCGAGCAGTGGCTCGACTTGCTCCTCCCATGCATCGAGGTTTTCCTGGACTTCGCGGGAGAGGATCTTGCCGAACTCCGAATAGACGCGGCTGATGTACGAGGCCAGGGTCTCGACCGCGGCCAGCAGAACCAGCATGAAGATGACAAGCGGGGTCATGGGCGGCGCGCCTTTGCCGCGTGGTTAGTCTTTCCCTCAGTTTTGAAAGGGCGCGGCTTTAGCTGCGCCGCAAGACGGGCATTGTTCATTTTGGGCTTTAGCCCCTGAGGGACTGCCTTTTTTGCAGCTTGCATTCCCTCGGCGGCTAAAGCCGCGATCCTCTTTGTGCCTTTTTTGGCACGGCTGAAGCCGTGCCCTTTCAAAGCAGCGGCCTTCGAAGGCGCCTGCTGCATTGGAGCTGCCGTGCGCTCAATCAATCCCTGCGGCAGACCTAGACGTCCGCGCAAAAGACGCTCGCGCCGCTCCATCTGTCCTGAGTCCGCTTCGTGGTCGTATCCGGCGAGATGCAACAGCCCGTGCAGGACGAGGACCTTGATTTCAGTGGAGAGCGAGTGCCCTTGCCCGGCAGCCTGGCGCAGTGCGGTGGAAACGCTGATGGCAAGGTCGCCTGCAATTTTCTCCGGACCGGGCGTGGTTGTGTCCACTGGAAACGAAAGCACATCGGTGGCTTTGTTCTTGCCACGAAAGCGGCGATTCAGGTCGCGGATTGCGGCGTCGGTGGTAAGCAGGATGGTGACCTGGCCGCGGAGCCGGACCGCGGCTTGCGCTCGAGTGAGAAAGCGTCCCAGGGTGCGGGCGGTGGGCAGGTGGAAATCGGGCGATTTTGCCAGTGCACTCGACACAATTGCCCGCTTCACCGTTTTTGAGAGCGGCGCGGGGTCTGGGTCCAGATCTGGGTCGAGAAGGATCATTGTGCGCGGGGCCGCTGTTTGCGTGGCTCCGGTCTGCATCTCCGGGTCTGTTTAGATGATACGCGAATTCGTGCGCTCCCACTCCCACGCACTCGCCACCCTCCGACTATTGGCCCGCAATCTCCGTAGTGCTGCCGCCGAGGCGCGTCGCAAACGTCGGCTGCTTAAGCGCATCCGCTATCGAGGCCGGCAGCTTGCGTTCCGGATACCGGTGCGCGAAGAACTCCACCGCCGCAAAGAAGTCCGGCGCATCCGCATCCACCATCTGTTCTTCTGGCGTATACGCCTTCACTATCGATGGATCGGCGACAGCCTTGCCCAGAAAATCAATCGCGTCGGCAATCGTGTGTCCCGTGGGCGACGCGTAGCTGTACAGCGGAACGTGCTGCCGCTCCGCGAACTCCGCAATCGGAATCAGGGGCTGCAGCGCGAACGACTGGTAGTGAATCGATCGCTCGCTGCGCGCCATCTCCTTGGGAAACGCGCCCCGCTGGTCGAGCTCATTCACTCCGTCCTTGTACGCCTGCACGCCGAAGTCGAACAGCTCCTGGTCCGACGAAACAACGCCGGTGGCAATCGCCGCCAACCCCCGCCAGTAGTGATGGTTGTTGTGGTGCGTCACCTCCACCGGGAAACCGATCATGCGATGCGCCACCTTGTTCATCCAGGCAACGTCGCGCGCCGTCTCCGCGCCGTCAAGCTTCGCGTCATTCAGCAGCACCGACTCTGAGGTTGCAATCGAACTCAGCGTCCACTCCACCTGGTACCACGACTGCGCGTTCTCCACCGCGTCGTAGTCCATCAGCACGTTTGCCTGCGCCCATCGGTCGATCTGATCCTGCGCGCACTTGGCTTCGGCGTGATTGCCCGTGGCCAGAAACTGGTTCATGCCCGCCGTCATCCGCTTTTCGAACAGCGAATAGGGCACCGTCGCCGCATGCTCCGCCGGATTGGTTGGCCCGTGTCCGCCATGCAAATAGTGCATCGGAATCCGCATCGGCCCGGTCGGCGGGTCCACTTGAACTTGCACGCTGCAAGTTACGATCTGCGCAAGGGCGGCGCGAATACGTGCGCTCTTTGTGTTTTTCAGTTCGGCACGCCGCGCGGCAACGTCAATATAAGAAGCGCGGGGATTGAACACCACTTTTGTGGTTTGGCTGAAAATGCACGCCGGGCCTGCCAGGACAACCGCCAGGCAAAGAACTTGGGACAGCTTTGGCACAGAAATCTCCTCAATGGGTTGAATGCTTTGTTCCTGTCTATTCAGTATGGACGGATGGCCCTGCTCTCAGGCCCCACGCTCGCGCGCAATGCGCATCGTGACGGCGTTACGCCAGCTTCCAACCGAGCCGCCGCGCCCGTTCCCGATTCCGTGCCGACAACTCGTGATCCGGCTCTCCGGCCGCCAGCCCGATCCACATCTTCCCCACCGTTTTGGCGCTGAGCACCTTTGCCGTCATCCGCAGGGCTCTCGGCGCTCCGGTTGCGATCGGAATCAGGAAACCCGGCGCCGCCGACGAGGCCACCAGCACGGCCTTCTTGTTGGCCTTCGGATTCCGCGATTTGGGCGCAGGCTTTCCCCAGGGCCAGTAGGCATATCCCCCCATCCGCTCCATAAACCTGCGAAGGATCGCCGTCACATTAAAAATGTTCACCGGCGAGCCCAGTACCAGGGCATTCGCCGATTCAATCTCCTGGAGCATCGGTTCCAGATCGTCCTGCTGTTCGCATTTGCCGCGCTCCTCACCGGGAGCCTGCATGCACCTCCTGCAGTTGGTGCAAAACTCAATGTGCTTTTCAGTCAGGTAGAGCGTTACCGTCTCCGCGCCCTTCTCCCGCGCGCCTTCCAGAACCGCCTCCACCGCGCTGTCGATCGTCCCGCCTTTGCGGTAGCTGCCAACGATGGCCACGACTTTGGTGATCATGACTCGCCCCTCCAAACTGCTGCGCGGGCAGATTACTACAGAAGCGGCGTCTGTTGCTGTGACGAGGTTCCGGGCATGCAACTAGCCACAAAAGGAGCCGGCCCATCACTCTTTCGCGCTACAGCCTCTACCGCCGGTGCTGATATCCTCATTGTGTGATTGAACGCTCGCGAATAAGGGGCTTGTGGGTCATCTTGCCGGGAGTAACCCTTCTCTTGGCTATCTCCCCAGTGGCCTGCCACAAGGAAGAGCAGGCCGTCGAAGGCGTGGCCCAGACCGCCGTCAAGGCCGAACAAAAGGCCCAGGCCACGGCCACCGAGCTCGATGGCGAGCGCGCCCAACTTGCGCTGATTCCTCTGCCCACCAAGAGCATGTATGCGGATATCCACGAGCCTTCCGACTGGGCCAATCCCTACCTCTCGATCGGCGCCAATACCATCTCGCTCCGCATCACCCTGGCCGACGCCAACCCCAGCAACGTCGGGGAAGGAACAATGCTCCGTCCGTCAGCCGCGCGCCGCCAGGAACTGCAGTTGCGCCCCGCGGAACTGGCCAAGGCCGTAGCCGCAATCCCCACATCCGCATGGCGTTACGGCCGCGTAATCGCGGTCGCCGAGTCTGCAGCAGCACCCAGGGACCGCCCCCTGGTCCGCCGCAACGTCGAAGCCGCCATCCAGCAGCTCAATGACATGGGCATCGTGGTCGAAGAGTGGCCCACGCGGTAGATACCAGCGCAATCGCTTGAACTGAATTTGGGGAGCAGGACCCGCTGCCACGAAGGAATTGCAGGGGATCGATCTACTTTCCAGTCTCAATCCTTGGGCGGCGCTGGCGATTCCTCACAGATCTCAAAATCGAACTTGCGAAGATTCCTCATGCATTCCGCGAGAGCACCCATCATCGTCTCGCTCCATTCCACAGGTTGGAACTTCAGAGTCTTCTGGTTCAAATCAATGTCGGCCGTGGCGAGGATTTGCATGTCGATCATTGCAGGGGTGGCAAATTCCTTTATCGTGATGCGGGCCTCGATCTCACCGGCTGCATGTTTCTTGGTGACTGAGAAAAAGTGCAGCTTTGCGAGAGCCTCCGAGGGACCCCTCTGCACGTATTTCCAATCGGCCAGATCGTTCCCTCCGGGGCACAGGTATCTGTTGAGGCGCCTGGTTTTAGCCGAACCAGATGCTTTTTCCGGCGGGATTATCTGCGCGAGGGAAACAATTCCACATTGCTTTGGCAACCTGCGGACCTTGCGGACGCGCTACCATTTCCCCGTGAGCCATTCATCCTTTTCCATACTCTCGAACCAGCCTCCGCTGGATCATGAAAGCTTCTCTGCCCACCGCGAGCTTGAAGCCCTGCTCAAGAAAAACATTCGCGGCGAAGTCCGCTTCGATCTCGGTTCCCGGGCGCTTTATGCGGCCGACTCCTCCAACTACCGGCAGCTTCCCATCGGCGTAGTGTTCCCGCGTGACGTCGCGGACGTGGAAGCTGCCCTGGCTGCCTGCTGGGCCACTGGCGCAGCTGTTCTGCCGCGTGGCGCCGGAACCAGCCTGGCCGGCCAGTGCGCAAATGTGGCCGTAGTTTTCGACTATTCCAGGTACATGAACGGCCTCACCTACATCGATCCCACCGGCAAAATCGCCATCGTCCAACCTGGGATCGTCCTCGACCGGCTCCGCGACGCCGCCGAACTCCACCACCTGACCTACGCTCCCGACCCCGCCACCCACTCCCGCTGCACCCTCGGCGGCATGATCGGCAACAACAGCTGCGGCGTCCACGGCCTGCTGGGCGGCAAAGTCGTGGACAACGTCCAGACCCTCGACATCATCCTCTACGACGGCACACGGATGACCGTCGGCCCCACCACGCCGGACGAGCTTGCCGCCAAGATCGAGGCCGGCGGCCGCGAAGGCGAAATCTATGCAGGCCTCGCCCGGATTCGCGACAAATACGCAGCCCTGGTCCGCGAGAAATTCCCGCGCATTCCCCGCCGCGTCTCCGGCTACAACCTGGACGAGTTGCTGCCGGAAAACGACTTCAACATCGCCCGCGCCCTGGTGGGCTCAGAGGGCACTTGCGCCAATATTGTCTCCGCCACGCTGAACCTCACCGCCAGCCCGCCATTCCGCGTCCTGACCGTGCTCGGATTTGCCGATCCGTTTCTCGCCGCCGACGCCGTTCCGCTGGCGCTTGAGCACAAGCCGATCGGCCTGGAAGGCTTTGACCATCTCCTGGTCGACTTCATGCGCCGCAAGGGCCTCAATCTGCGGAATCTTTCCGAGCTCCCCTTCGGCGTGAGCTTCCTGCTCGTCGAACTGGGCGCGTGGACAGCCGAAGAGGCCCAGGCACAGTCTGAAAATCTCGCCCGCGCCAGCCAGTCCTGGGCCGTTCCGCCGTTCGCACGCATCTGCACGCCTGAGGAAGCCGTCAGCATCTGGAAGGTCCGCGACTCCGCCCTCGGTGCAATGGTCTTCGTGCCCGGCGAGCCCGACCGCTACGAGGGTTGGGAGGATGCCGCAGTCCCGCCCGCACAGCTTGGCAATTACCTGCGCGCCATCACCGCCCTCATGTCCGAATACGGCTTTCGCAGCCCTCTCTACGGCCATTACGGACAGGGATGCGTCCACACCCGCATCAACTTCGATTTCCGCTCCGTCGAGGGCCTGCGGAAATTCCGCGAGTTCATCACCCGCGCCGCGGACGTGGTGCTCAGCTTCGGCGGTTCGCTCTCCGGCGAACACGGCGACGGACAATCCCGCGCAGCGCTGCTGCCCCGAATGTTTGGCTCCGAACTGATGGAGGCATTCCGCGAATTCAAGATCCTCTTCGACCCCGACAACCGCATGAACCCCGGCAAGCTGATCGATGCGGTTCGCGTCTACGACCCGGTGGAAAACTTGCGGCATGAGATCGAAGATCACGGATCGGCCGCGGGAAAAGCGGTCTCAGAAACTCACACGCACCGACTCGAAACCCATTTCGCCTTCACCGCCGATCAAGGCTCCTTTGCGCGCGCCACCGAGCGCTGCGTGGGCGTCGGCGCGTGCCGCAATACCACCGGCGGCGTGATGTGTCCCAGCTACCGCGCCACTGGCGACGAGCAGCACTCCACACGCGGCCGCGCCCGCTTGCTCTGGGAGATGCTCTCCGGCGCCCTGCGCAAAGAAGGCTTCAAGAGCGAAGCCGTCCACCACGCCCTCGACCTCTGTCTCAGTTGCAAAGCATGCAAATCCGAGTGCCCGGTCCAGGTGGACGTGGCCGCCTGGAAATCCGAGTTCCTCGCCCAGCACTACAAGCGCCGCCTGCACCCGCTGCACCACTACATCTTCGGATTTGCAGACAAGCTTGCCCGCTGGGGTTCACTCACTCCGGCGCTGACGAATGCCCTGCTCACCGGCCCCTTCACCAGCCCACTGATCAAACACATCGCCGGAGTAGCCCAGGCTCGGCAGCTCCCCCGGCTCGCCGCCAGGAACTACCAGAAATCCAGACCCGCGGTCGACGAAACCACCAACGTCCCGCGCTCTTCAAACGGGTCTAAAGAAGTGAAGGAAAAGTCTGCCCCGCCGCCGGTGGCGCAGGTGGTGCTCTGGCCCGATACCTGGAACAACTACTACCATCCGCAAACTTTGGCCGCCGCTGAAACCGTTCTTACAAGCGCGGGCTTCAAGGTCGAAGTCCCCAAGGGCCACATTTGCTGCGGCCGGCCGCTCTACGACTTCGGCCTGCTCACCGCCGCGCGCTCCTACCTCGAGAAGGTCCTCGACCGGATGGCTCCGCAAATCGAAGCCGGCCTTCCTTTTATCTTTCTCGAGCCAAGCTGTGCCAGCGTCTTCAAGGACGAGTTGCGCGAACTCTTTCCAAGGGACCAGCGTGCGGAGCGCCTGAGTGGGCAGATATGGCTCCTTGCCGACTGGCTCGCCGTCGAAGCCCCCGACTGGGCTGCCGGCCGCCTCGAAGGCGCTCACATCCTGCTTCACGGCCACTGCCACCATAAAGCTGTTTTTGGTGGACCGGTCAGCGAAATTGCCCTTTTGCGCAAAGCCGGCGCAACGGTCGAGCCCATTCAGGCCGGCTGCTGCGGCATGGCTGGCCCGTTCGGATTCGAGGCCGACAAGTTTGAAGTGTCAAAGGCGATTGCGAATGACGGCCTGCTGCCTGCGGTTCGATCCGCAGACCCCATGACCCTCATCGTTGCCGACGGCTTCAGTTGCCGCGAGCAAATTGACCAGCTCTCCGACCGTGAGGCCGTGCACTTCGCTGAAGTTCTGGCCCACACCTGCGGTTGCGGCGATTAGAGCGCTTTCGGCCGGGGTGTTTACGGTTGTGATGGATGTCAGTGGTGACCCACCCTTTGCGCAAAGAACGCACAAAGGATGGGTCACTGGAAGTTCTGTTAACGCTCATCCCGAAAATGCTATAGTCTGGCCCGGAAGAGCCTGCAGGGTATCGCATTTAGCATTGCAGTATCGGCTGGTTGTACAAAACCAGACAGTCAAGCACAATTCATTTGCTGTATTGTGTTGAACAGGTATAGGTTACTTCTTTTCTCAGGGAGACTTTGCAACTCCATGGGTGTAGACTGCGTCCAATGCGGTGGGGATGCCGCAGATTGTCCCATGTTCGCTTGAGGTTCGCGCCGATCCTCGAAGCCGGTTCCAAATGCGGAACCAGGATTTGCGGCACGCCAAACAGTTTTGATACGCTCAGGCATTCCAAGGGCTGGGCGAATGGAGAGTTCATCATGGCAGAAGAAAACAAATCGTTCGGGTTGGCATGGTTTCTGGCTGGATTGGGTGTGGGTGCCCTCGTCGGCATTCTCTATGCGCCCAAGAGCGGTAAAGAAACCCGCGAAGACCTTGTAAACGGCGCCAAGGAAGGCACGGAATATCTGCGCGTCCGCACCCGTCAGGCTGCTGATGAAGTTAGCGCCCTGGTCGACAAGAGCAAGGCGCAGGTCTCGGAATACGTAGAACGCGGCCGTGAGGCCGTCGATCGTGGCCGCGCGCAGTGGGAAGAGTTTGTGGAGCGGGGCAAGAATCTCGTCTCTGAACAGAGCGGAAGGGTCAGTGCTGCCGTCGATGCCGGACGCCAGGCTTACCAGTCCACCACCAGCGCGCCCGATGCCCGTGAGTATTGAGTAGGACCGGCTTTTTCCCGCCTGCGGGCAAGGCCAGTCTCACGCTTTCTTTCACCGTTCCTGCCGGGGCCGGACGCGCAAAGAGTACCACGCGCCACCAGCGTCCGCTCCGGCGATGAATGGCTCCTGCTGTGCTGGGGAGCATGTACCTTAGCGGGAGCCTAAGGCCCCCGGATCCCGGTGCGAGACCAATTCCATGGCAAATCTCGATAGTCAGAACGTTCAGCTCATCATTGTCGCGGCAGTCGCGCTCACCATGTTGCTGCAGGCCATTGTCCTGCTGGCCATCTTCATCGTGGTGCGCAAATCGGCTAAGGCGATGAGCGAAGAAATCGCCGACCTGCGCGTCACAGTGGTCAACGTGATCGACAAGTTCGAACCCATCATCGACAACGTCCGCACACTTCTGGTCCACACCGGCCCGAAGATCGAGAGCGCGGCCAGCGACTTGGCAGCCGTGTCTCAGAACTTGCGCAGGCAAACCAACGACATTCAATCCGCGGCCAACGAGATTCTCGAACGCTTCCGCCGCCAGAGCGCCCGCGTTGACCTGATGGCCACCAGGGTATTCGATGTTGTCGATCGCGGCACCAGCTTCATGTCCGATGCGATTTCCAAGCCCATGCGGCAGCTTGCGGGCTTTCTCGCATCTGCCAAGGCGGTTGTCGAATCGCTTCGCGCCACCGCTCCTGAGAACCACGTTCCCGACGACCATCAACACGGCGACAAAGACATGTACGTGTAGGGTTCTTCAGCGGGCGTTAGACAATCCATCCTCCACCTAGTACTTCGTCCCCGTCATAGAACACGGCCGACTGCCCCGGTGTCACCGCGCGCTGCGGCTCATCGAATGTAGCCACCGCCTCGCCTGCGCCTCCCTGCTCCAGTGTGGCCCACGCCGGTTCGTGGCGGTGCCTGATCTTCACCCGCACACGCATGGGCGCCGTCAGCTCAGGAATGCTGATCCAGTTGAGCCGCCGCGCCCGCAGTGTCCGAGTGGCCAACTCTTCATCGGCGCCCACTGTGACCCGATGACTCGCCGGATCGATTTGCAGCACGTAAAGCGGGGAAGGCGAGCTCACGCCCAGGCCCTTCCGCTGCCCCACCGTAAAGCCAGAAATCCCCTCGTGCCGTCCGATAACCTCGCCGCTCGACGCAACCAGTTCGCCGGCTGTCTCCGGCATCTGCTCGCCCTGCTCCTCCAGATACGCGGTCAAAAACTGCTTGTAATCCCCGCCGGGGATGAAGCAAATCTCCTGCGAGTCCGGCTTCTCGGCCAGCATCAGGCCGCGCTGCCGCGCAACTTCACGCACTTCAGGCTTGGTAAGCCGCCCCAACGGAAAGAGCGTGTGCGCCAACTGCTCCTGCGTCAGACCAAATAGAAAATAAGTCTGATCCTTGGCCAGATCCGCTGGGCGCTTGAGAATCCAGCGGCCGCGCTCGGGGTCAAACTCGTTGACCGCGTAGTGGCCCGTTGCAATGCAGCTCGCGCCAATGCTCCGCGCCGTCTGCAAAAGCTGGTCGAACTTGAGATGGTTGTTGCACAGCGAACACGGAATCGGCGTGCGCCCGGCGAGATACTCGTCGACAAACGGCCGCACCACATCGCGCTCGAAGCGCTCCTCCTGGTTCACAACGTAGTAGGGAATGCCAAGGTGCTCTGCGACTCGCCGCGCGTCGTAGACATCGTCCAGCGAGCAGCACCGGCCGGCCTTCGGCGCATCGGGAATTCCGTGCTTCCCCGCCAGCCGCGTCTGATCCCAGAGCTGCAGCGTAAGCCCGACCACTGTATTTCGCGAATCGGCGGAGCCATCGCCCGAGTCGACGAGCATCGCCGCCGCCGTCGAGGAGTCCACCCCTCCGGACATAGCTACCGCAATTGTTGTCTGTTCACTCATGGGGAATGCAACCAGCTTTCAACCTCTCGCACCGAGTTTTCAGTTTTCAGTTCTCAGCTCTCAGTTTTCAGTTTTCAGTTTGTTCGTCCGGAGTTCTGCTCACCTTCTTGCACAGACAAGCTGAAAGCTGATAGCTGAGAGCTAGAAGCTGTCTTATCCCAGCGTTCCCGCCGCCACCGGCGAGAGGGCCCTCAAACGTTCCACCGCTTCCGGAACCACCTTCAACACTTGCTCCACATCTGCTTCTGTCGCCGTCTTCATCAAGCTGAACCGCAAACTGGCCCGCGCCGCGTTCTTGTCCAGTCCCATCGCCATCAGTACGTGGCTAGGCTCGGTCGATCCGGAGTGGCAAGCCGACCCGCCGCTCACCGCAACGCCCTTCAGGTCCAGCGCAATCACCATCGCTTCGCCTTCAACTTGATCAAACGCGATGTTCGTCGTATTGGCCGTCCGAGGAACGCGCTTGTCTCCATCGAACCCGCCGTTCACGCGCGTCCCAGAAAGCTCCAGAATCCCCGCCTCCAGCCGATCGCGCAACCCGGCGAGCCGCTCGATAGTTCCGTCCGCGAGCGACTCCATGGCCAACTCCGCGGCCTTGCCCAGACCAACAATGCCGGGCACGTTCTCCGTACCCGCGCGCTGTCGCCGTTCGTGGCTGCCGCCCACCATCATCGGCTCAACCGGCGTTCCACGCCGCACATACATTGCGCCTTCGCCCTTCGGCCCGTGCACCTTGTGCCCGCTGATCGAACACAGGTGGCAACCGAAACGTCTTACGTCAAACTCCACCTTGCCCGCGCCCTGCACCGCATCAATGTGGAAAAACGCGCCCGCCTCGGCAGCAATCTCCCCAATCACTTCGACTGGCTGCAAAACCCCGGTCTCGTTGTTGGCCAGCATCACGCTGATCAGCCGCGTCTCCGGCCGCATGGCCCGCAAAATATCCATCGGGTCGATGAGCCCGCTCGGCTGCGGCCCAACAAACGTCACCGCAACGCCGCGCTCCGCCACCCGGTCCGCTGCCCGCAATACCGCCGAATGTTCAATCGACGTGGTGATGAAATGATCGCCCGCGCGCAGCAGCCCGAAGATCGCCGTATTGTCGCCCTCGGTTCCGCCGGAGTTGAACACCACTTCGGCCTCGCGGCACTTGAAAAATCGCGCCAGCGTCTCGCGAGCCTGGTCCACGGCCCGGTGCGCCGCCTGCCCGTGAATGTGAATTGAAGATGCATTCCCGAAGTGCTCCATCCAATACGGACGCATCGCCTCCATGACCTCTGGAAGCAGAGGCGTAGTGGCATTCGCATCGCAGTACACTCGGCGCATTACGTGCATCTCACTTATTGAATTGTACGGGGAATCGAGCTTTTTCGCCCGTTGCGCCGCAAACGCGAAGGTGAGATCGGCTGAAAGCAATCATCTGTCCACTGTTCACTAACCACTGTTCACTGCTCCACCTTCCTTGACCCCGCCCACCAAGCTTTCGTATGCTCACAGCGTTTACGCTCGGTGGATGGTTCCCCACTCCAATCCGCGCAGGGAGACCCCTGATGAGCACCATTCCACCGGCAAAAACTCCGTCTCAGTCTCCAGTTCAAACCCCGGCCGCCGAGCCATTGATGGTTCGCCGAGCCGCCGTGCTGGGCGCCGGAACCATGGGCTCCCGCATCGCCGCCCACCTGGCCAACGCCGGAATCCCCACTCTCCTGCTCGACCTTCCTCCAAAGAGTGAAGGCGAACGCACACTGGCCAGCGCCGCCCTCGATGCTCTTGCGAAGTCAAAGCCCGCTGCTTATTACGACCAAACCAACGCCGCGCTCATCACTCCCGGCACATTCGACAACGACCTGCCGAAACTGGCCAACTGCGACTGGGTCATCGAAGCCGTTGCCGAAAATCTCGAGATCAAGACCGCGCTTTTAGCCCGCGTCCTGCCTCATCTGGCACCGAACGCGCTGCTAACCACCAACACCTCTGGCCTGCCCGTGGGCCACATCGCTCAGGCTCTCACCAGCCACCGCGCTCGCTTTTTTGGCGCCCATTTCTTCAATCCTCCCCGCTACATGCGGCTCCTTGAAGTGATCCCCACCCCGGAAACTGACCCCGCCGTCGTGGCCGCATTTGCCGCCTTTGCCGACCGAATTCTCGGCAAACTCGTAGTCTTTGCCAACGACACGCCCAACTTCATCGCCAACCGCATCGGCATCTCGGTCATGTTCACTGCCGCCAACCTGATGCTGGAGAAAGGCCTGACCATCGAGGAGGTCGACGCCCTCACCGGCCCCGCCCTTGGCTGGCCCCGCACCGGCACCTTCCGCCTCGCCGATCTGGTCGGCATCGACATCCTCGCCCACGTCGCCGCCAACTTCCCGCAGGGCGTCTCCCAGGGCGGCTTCTCCGCGACCCTCGCCGAGATGATGAAGCGCAACTGGCTGGGCGACAAGTCCGGCCAGGGCTTCTACAAAAAGTCCCGCGGAGCCGACGGAAAAGACCTTCGCCAGGTTCTCGACCTCGCCACATTCGAATATCGCCCCGCCGGCAAGCCCGCCCTGCCCGCGCTCGACATGGCAAAGAATGCCGCAACGCTCCCCGAGCGCCTTCGTCTGCTGCTGGCCAACGACCCCGCAAAAGACAAGGCCGCCGCCTTCCTCTGGCCGTTTCTAGCTTCGCTGTGGAACTTTGCCGCCGACCGCATCGGCGAAGTCGCCGCTGACATTTCTTCCATCGACCAGGCCATGCGCGCCGGCTTCAACTGGGAGCTGGGCCCCTTCGAACTGTGGGACGCAGCCGGCGTCGCCTCAACCGTCTCCCGCATGAAAGCTCTCGGCCTGCCGGTGAGCCCCCGCGTCGAATCCCTGCTCGCCGCCGGCCAGCAATCCTGGTACGCGCCCCAAACCGATCTCGTCCGCGCCTGTTTCCAGCCCGCCACAGGCAAGCTGGAACCTGTTCCCGCCGTCTCCGGCCACGCCCGCATCGCCGACTTCCGCCGCACCCATAAGGTGGTCCGCTCCAACTCTGGCGCGTCGCTCGTCGACATCGGCGATGGCATCGCCTGCATCGAACTCCACTCGCTGAAGAACGCCATCGGCGGCGATGTACTCTCGATGATCTCGGCGGTTCTTAATCCCGCCTCCGATGCGGTCCGCGACTTTGCGGGCTTCGTTATCTCCGGAGACCGCGACAACTTCAGCGTCGGCGCCAACCTCATGCAGCTCCTGATGCTGGCCCAGGAAGCCGAGTGGGGAGAAGCCGCCGCCGTCATCAACGGCTTCCAGCAGATGACCGCGGCCATCAAGTTCTGTCCGCGCCCGGTTGTGGTTGCGCCCTTTGGTCTCGCCCTCGGCGGAGGTGCGGAGATCTGCCTGCATGCCGTCCGCCGCCAGCCGCACGCCGAAACTTACATCGGCCTTGTCGAAGCCGGCGTCGGTCTCATCCCCGCGGGCGGCGGAACAAAAGAAATGCTCCTTCGCGCCGTGGACTCCGCCGCCGCCCTCGCCCCACCGGACCCGCGCGACCCGCCTTCGCGCTTCGCTCAATCGGCAGAGATGGCCACCGCTCTGCGCCGCGTCTTTGAGAACATTGCCATGGCCAAGGTGTCCACGTCGGCTGCTGAAGCCCGCGCACTCGGCCTCCTTGCCCCGGCGGACCGCATCACCCTCAACCGCGAACGCCTGCTGCTCGACGCCAAGGCGCAGGCCGCCACGCTCGCCGCAGCAGGCTACTCCGCTCCTCAACCGCGAACCGCCGTCCCCGCTCCCGGCGCCTCCGCCCTCGCCGCGATGGAAACCGGCGCCTTCCTCATGGGTGAAGCCGGCTTTGCCTCCGAACACGATCAGAAAGTCGCGCGCTGGATCGCCTACATCCTCGCCGGCGGCCGCGTCACAGCCGGCTCCCCGGTCAGCGAACAGTACCTGCTCGACCTCGAGCGCGAGGCTTTTCTCTCCCTTTGCGGCGAACGCAAGACGCAAGAGCGCATCGCCTTCACCCTCAAAACCGGCAAGCCTTTGCGGAACTGACAATGAAAACAGCAACGCTGATTTTGTTTACCGCAGCATCTCTCGCCCTGGGATCCTTTCCGGTGCATGGGCAGAATCCCGCGCCACCACCCGTGCCTGCGTCCGTACCTGCGCCTGTGCCTCCGCCCGCGCCCATCCCTGCCGAGCTCACCTCTTCCGGCCAGATCCTCGTCGACGGCCGCTTGTCTCCGTACGTCATCCACCATCTCCCCGTCAGCTCTTTTCCCGAACTGCCAGATGGAATCAGGAACCAGCTCGACCAGCGCGGATGCGTCATTCCACAAACCTACGAAGCTCACCGCCCTGAAAACGTGATCCACGCCAGCTTTGAGGGCAGCGGCTCCTCCGACTGGGCCGTCCTCTGCACCTCAGAGGGAACCGTCTCGCTGCTGGTCTTCTTTACCGACAACTCCAGTCAACCATTCACGCTCGCCTCTGCGCCCGAAACAGAGCGGTTGCAGGCCCACGATCCCACTGGCGTACTCGGCTTCAACTGGGGCATCGACCCCGCATCGCCCGACCAGGTCCACGAGGCGCAGGCCGATATGCTGCACCGCCCCCCGCGCCTTGACCATGACGCTCTTGCCGATACACTCGTCGATCACAAAATCGTCTACCGCTATTACCTGCGCAGCTCGTGGATTGTGCTCGTAATGAAGGACTGACACACGAAACTGGGTGGCCCATCCTTGCCGTGCTTTCGCGGCAACGGTGGGATTCACACCCCATAAAATCGCGTTGGAGCACTACCCATGCCGGAAGCCGTTCTCGTCAGCGCCGTTCGAACTCCAGTGGGCCGCGCCCCCAAGGGCGCCCTTTCGACCACCCGCCCCGACGATCTCGCCGCACTCGCCGTGGGCGGGGCTTTGGACAAGGTTCAAGGCTTAAGTAGAACTGAAATCGACGACGTAATCCTCGGCTGCGCCCAGCCCGAGGGCGAGCAGGGATGGGACATCGCCCGCTGGGCCATTCTGCGCGCAGGCCTGCCGGTTGAAATCCCCGGCGCCACCGTCAACCGCCTCTGCTCCTCGGGCCTTGAAGCCATTGCCATCGCCGATCAGCGCATCCGATCCGGCAGCGACCGCGTGGTCATCGCCGGCGGCGTCGAATCCATGAGCATGCTGCCGCTTGGCGGCCTGAAACCCAGCCCCAATCCCTGGATGGCCGAGCATTACCCCGCCTCCCTGCTGACCATGGGCCTCACGGCCGAACGCGTCGCCCGCCACTACCAGGTATCCCGCGAAGACCAGGACGCCTTCGCCCATGAGAGCCACCAAAAAGCACTCGCAGCGCAAGCCGCCGGCCGTTTCGCAGACGAGCTGATTCCCGTTCCCGTGACCACGGCAATCCCCGGAAAGAAGGCCGGCAAGCCCTTGATCTCCGAGAAGATCTTCGCCGCCGACGAAGGCCCCCGCGCCGACACATCCGTCGAAGCCCTCGCCAAGCTCAAGCCCGCCTTCCACGCGCAGGGCACCGTCACCGCCGGCAACTCCTCGCAAACTTCAGACGGGGCTGCTGCCACCGTCCTCATGGAAGCCGGCCGCGCCAAGGAACTGGGAATCCGTCCGCTTGCTCGCCTGGTCTCCTACGCCGTCACCGGCTGCCTGCCAGAGGAGATGGGCATCGGTCCCGTCACCGCGATTCCCAAGGCGCTGCAACGCGCTGGCCTCAAGTTGGATGAGATTGAGCTGATCGAGCTAAACGAGGCCTTCGCGGCCCAGATTCTGGCGGTTATCCGCACGCTCGGCCTCGACCCCGCCCGCGTCAACGTCAACGGCGGCGCCATCGCTCTGGGCCACCCCCTCGGCTGTACCGGCGCTAAACTCACGGCATCTCTCCTCCAAGAGATGCAGCGCCGTAAGGCCCGCTACGGCATGGTCACCATGTGCGTCGGCGGAGGCATGGGGGCCGCGGGCATCTTTGAGCGGTTAGATTGAGAGATTGACGCGGAATCGACGATATTGCTTTTTTGCTGGGTGAAGTGCAAGGTTTCAGGCTGTCATCCTGAGCGAGCGCAGCAAGTCGAAGGACCTGCGGCTGCTTTTAATCTTCTATGTATTAGAGCGCTTTCGGCCTGAATGTCTACGGTCGAGATGGGCTTCTGTGGTCTCCCACCCTTTGCGCAAAGAACGCACAAAGGATGGGGCACCCGAAGTTGTGTCAACACTCAACTCGAAAATGCTGTAACCTTCTGCGGCTCGATCGATAACTGAATCAAAAAACAGAAACAGCCGGGATCGCTCCCGGCTGTTCGTCGTGCTCAATTCCTTCGCGAGCCCTCTTGGGCCACGCAAAAACTACGCCTTGGCGGTCGCCAATGCCTTCAGCCGTGCATTCAACCGGCTCTTGTAGCGCGACACGGTGTTGTTGTGCAGAATACCCTTCTGCACACTCTTGTCCAGCGTGGAAACGGTCTCGCGGTACTGCGCCTGGGCTGCCGGTACGTCGCCCTTGGTCAAGGCCTCGCGCAACGCACGCAGGCTGGTACGCACACGGCTGCGGTTGGAGCGGTTTACTTCACTACGAGTCACGGTCTGGCGGGCGCGCTTCAGCGACGATACATGGTTTGCCATTTGTTCTTCCTTAATCTTGAGCCCTGTCGTCAGGGGCAAATTCGCATGCCCTGGTTCAGGGAAAATGATGCGGTTAAGAATGCAACTCGAGCCGCATCCCTCGCAGTCTTTTAGTTTACGGGAATCCCGCCCCACGGTCAATTCGCCCGGCCCCTGATCTCCATTCCCCGTTTCCAACGGTCTCGTCCTCACTCAATGGCGGAAGAGGTTCGAAATACCCCTGGAAAGTGAATAAAATTGCACAAATTCCTTCTCTAAATGCCATAACTGCGTCTAAAGTAGTGCGCAGGGTGTGCTGTCGAGCGGAATTCCCAGGAATCTGAGTTGAACGATCAGTTTCCGGCAGCCTGACGGTCCCAATGATTGTCGCGCATTTTGCCCCCGGCGCGGCAATTCCGCTGTTGACCTGACAGCGATGTAGTCGAGGCCCATGTAACGGTCCCTTGCCAGTGCTGCACTCGGAAGGAGGCCCCTGAATGGTCGATCTCGTAAAGCCGGCATTTGATGCCGCCGCATTCTTGGCCCGCGCCGGCTTGGGGCGAAGAACCTTTCAACTTGCGGCCAAACAACGTTTCTTTTCGCAGGGAGACCCGGCGGATTCCATCTACTATCTGCAAAAGGGCCACGCACGGGTGACGGTCGTCTCGTCAGCCGGCAAAGAGGCCATCCTCATGCTGCTCTCTGCAGGCGACTTTGTGGGAGAGGAGTCGCTCGCGGCCGTGCATGGGCGGCGTTTGACCACTGCCACCGCCCTCACCGACTGCACCGCTCTGGAGATAACGCGGCAAGAGATGATCCGCGCGATGCACGAGGTCCCTGACTTCTCCGATGTGTTTTTGAAGTTTCTGGTGTCGCACAGCATGCGCATCCAGGCCGATCTTGTCGAACAACTCTTTTACTCCAGCGAAAAGCGTTTGGCGCGCATTCTGCTGCTGATGGCGGAGTTTGGCAAGCCAGGCGAGCCGGAACAATACATTCCAAGGATCTCGCAGGAGACCCTGGCGGAGATGGTCGGCACCACGCGATCCCGCGTCTGCTTCTTCATGAATCAATTTCGCAAGCTGGGCTTTATCGAATACAGCGGCCAAGCCAGCAACGGCCGCATCCGGGTTCACCCGTCCCTGCTGAACGTAATTCTGCACGATCATCTGGCGGACGAAGAAACCGAACAATCGCCTGCTTCGGAGTCTTCTCTGGAAAGGGAGAAATACGCATCTTGACGGATTTGCGCACCATTATACTCAACAACGTAAAGAATGCCTGTCCGCAACGAAGCAATAAACGACAGCGGAGATGGGGATAATATGGCAAGAGGCGCTTCGCGCTCCGAGCGAGCGGCGCAGCGTGCAACGGAAGGGGAACGATGTGCCCTTAAAAAAGTGGCGTGATTTGGCCCGCAGCCTCGTTGCTTCAGAGGCAGTAGCAAATCCAACCTCCCTGCGAACCGAACCTGCGAGCGTGCGTGTCTATGAGAGGCTGCGCCGGCAACTTGGCGCGCCCGTCGGAGCTGACGGTTTTCAGTCTCTCGCTTGTCGTGCCCTGGCCCTGGCCAAGTCGGAATCTCCCCGGCTCAAGGCGGTGCAGATCATGGCGAATGGGGGTTTGCGCGGTCTCGGCGAAGTTGAGTCCCAGACGAACCCCGATGAGGATGGCGAGGTTGGAGTCATTCTGATCGCGCAGTTGCTCGGGGTGTTTCTTTCCCTCCTTGGCGAGGCAACAACGCTGCGCTTGATTGAAGACTTGCGCCTTCAGGCTCATGTCAGTACAGATTCGGCCAAAGCTGCACCAGGCTCAGCAAGGTCGGCGGCCGAAGAATCTGCA
>OBLW0100000194.1_pt1 | contig 51040 bp, 36 predicted proteins | sample 1520161 | NCBI WGS metagenome assembly OBLW01 (sample SAMEA3539309, study PRJEB22396) | soil metagenome | biome: tundra; feature: field; material: soil | place: USA | collected 2010-05 | depth 0.15 m
TGGCCTATAACTCCGTTCTGACGATCGTCCGCATCCTGGAAAAAAAAGGTTATGTTAAGCACGTGAAGGATAAGCGTGCCCACGTTTATCTTCCGCAAATGGATCGAAAGGATGCAACGCGGTTCGAGGTGAGGCACCTGGTCAGCCGCTTTTTTGGCAACTCGCATGAACAGCTCGCACTGAATGTTCTGGAAGAGACGAGCATCGATGCGGAAGAACTGGTTCGCCTGCGGCAGCTGCTCGAAAGGAGCAAGTGAAACAGAAATGACGTTCGAGTGGAATGCGGTCGCCGAGATATCCGCGCTCCGAATCGTGGAATGCCTGGTGGAGGGCACACTGGTCACGATCTTCGCGGGACTCGTGCTTCGGGTGGCGCGCCGGCAGACTTCGAGTGCGAAGTTTGCAGTGTGGTTTTCCGCGCTCATGGCGATTGCGGCGTTGCCCTTGCTGGGAGGTTCATCGTGGTCGCATGCAAACGCGCCATCTGGGAGCCTGAGCCCAGCGATTACAGTCCCGGCTTCCTGGGCGCTATACCTGTTCAGCGCGTGGGCGGTGGTCGCAGCATGGTTTCTGATGCGAGTGGGAAGAGGCCTGTGGCATCTGCACATTCTGCGTAAGAGCTGCGTGCCGGTTGATCGGGAGCTGCTGGATGTTCGACTGAAAGAAACTCTCGAGCGCAATCGCGGCACGAGGCAGATTGAGCTTTGTACGTCTGAGCGGGTGCAGGTTCCGACTGCCATCGGGTTCGTGAAGCCGGCAGTTGTAATCCCCAGCTGGGTGATGCAGGAACTCTCTGCCGAGGAATTGAACCAGATCCTGGTCCATGAACTGGCGCACCTGCGCCGCTGGGACGACTGGACGAACCTGACGCAGAAGGTGGTGAAGGCGTTGTTCTTCTTCCATCCTGCGGTGTGGTGGATCGAGAAGCAAGTATCGTTGGAGCGCGAGATGGCATGCGACGATGCGGTTCTGGCCGAGACCGCAAGCCCGCGAGCTTATGCTGAGTGTCTGGCGCACCTTGCCGAAAAGACTCTGATTCAGCGCAGTGTCGCGCTGGCTCAAGCCGCGTTAGGAAGAATTCGCCAGACTTCGCTGCGTGTCGCGCAGATTCTCGACGCGAATCGCCCGATGGGGACGGGCCGCGGCTGGAAGGCCGCGGCGTCGATGGTCGCGGTATTCGCGGTGGTCTGCGTCTGGGGTATTTCGAGAGCGCCCCGGATGATTGCGTTCACGAGCGGGACGAGTCCGATTGCGAGTCCAGCGATTGCGAAGTCTTCCAGCAACACGGCTAACGCGAGGGTACTGCCAGAAATACCGGCAAAGCTGATCGCAGCGCAGCGGCCCCGTGTTCCAGCGGTTCCAGCGCGGCTCAGCGCGCGCGGGACGCAGCCCAGCTTGCCAGGTTCTGAAGGCGCCATTGCAAAGCAATTTCCAGCTTCGGAATCACTCGTGGGTAGCATGCTTCACCCCGCGGGTTTTCGGACGACGCAAGCCAATGTCTTTCCGGTGGCATATTCCGAAACATTTTTTGTGATCGTTGAAGGCGATCAGGGCTCGTCGGACCAGTCGGTATTTCAGATCCAGATGTGGCACGTGGTGGTGCTGCATCCGGTGGTGAACTCCAACAGCACGAAAATTCCAGCGAAACAAACTTAGCCATGGAATGCACCAGACAGCGGGCGGAATACCGATCTTAGAAACTAACGAATTAGTTGTACAACTCTCGAAAGGATGTAACTCAAATGAATGTAGCAATGCGGTTGAATGAGAGCACAAAAAAATGGACGCGGCGCCTTGCGGTGCCAATGCTTGCACTGGCGCTGGCCGGTTCGTTTGTCACCTATGAATGCATGAAGCCGGCTGCGGCAAAGGCTGCGAATGCCGCGCCCTCTGCCGCGCCACTGGATGCGGACAGCGTGGGCGCGCTGCTTGCGCTCGACAAGGCGATGGAAACACTGGCGGCCCGGGTTACCCCGGCGGTCGTCAATGTCACCGTAACCTCCCGCACCAAACCGGAGGGGATGGGCAAGCAGATGCCGGAAGACATGCAACAATTCTTCGGGCAATCGAGTCCCTTTGGCCAGTTCTTCGGACCGCACATGCAGCAGCGCCAACCTCAGATCGAGCACGGCATGGGGAGCGGCGTGGTGATCTCGCCCGACGGGTACATCGTTACGAACAACCACGTGGTGGATGGGGCGGTCGACATCCGCGTCACCACCAGCAATCGACGGGTGCTGAAGGCGAAGCTGATCGGGACGGATCCTCTGACGGACCTGGCGGTCTTGAAAGTCGAGGCCTCGGATCTGGCGAGCGCTCCCTGGGGCGACTCGAAGGAAGTTCGTCCGGGCCAGACGGTATTGGCCTTTGGCAATCCGTACGGGTTTCGATTCACGGTAACGCGAGGAATTGTGAGCGCGGTGAACCGAGCGAACCCCGATCCGAGCAATCCCAGCAAGCCGGGAGAGTTCATCCAGACAGATGCGGCGATCAACCCGGGCAATTCTGGCGGACCGCTGGTGGATGCACGGGGTCAAGTTGTCGGGATCAACACGTTTCTCATTTCCCCGTCGGGAACCTTCTCGGGAATGGGATTTGCAATTCCGACGCAGATCGTCCGGCCGACGGTGGAAACACTGATCCGCTATGGCAAAGTCAGTCACGGGCACATCGGTATTGGAATCGCGGACGTGACTCCTGAGAACGCGAAGTTCTTCGACAACTCGACCGCGACCGGCGGAGTTGTGACGCAAGTGGAAGCGGACTCGCCCGGAGCTAAGGCGGGCCTGCAGATTGGCGATGTCATCACAGAGATCGACGGCCAGAAAGTGAGCGACGCCGGCGAGCTGCAAGTCGTGGTCGGGCAGAAGCAGCCTGGAACGAAGATCATGCTGAAGGTCCTGCGCGACGGCAAGAGTATGACGATTCCGGTGACGTTGGAGGAACTCGGCAGCCGAACCGCGGAGGGCGGTGACAGCTCAGAGAGAGGCGAAGGCAAAATGCATTGGGGCATCGGCCTGGGCAACCTTACGCCCGAACTGCGCGATCAGCTGCAGGCGCCGAAGGAGATTCACGGCGCCGTGATCGAGCAAGTACAGCCGGGAAGCTCCGCGGATAACGCGGGACTGCAGCAAGGAGACATCATCCTCGAAGTGAATCGCCACAAAGTCCAGACAGCAAGCGATGTGAAAGAAGCCCTGTCGAAAGTTAGCAAGGGCGAAGATGCATTGCTGCTCGTGTGGTCGGGTGGCGGGAACACCTTCCGGGTGCTGCATTCTCCGGAAGGCGCGTAGTCGATTTGCGCCGCACTCCCTTCCAGTGGAGGAGGGAGTGCGGTGAACTATTTGCGGCCGTCTCGCTCCGTCTCTCCCACGCGAGCATTTCCATAACGTACTATAAAACTCTATGCCTCACCTGTTCGACCCCCTCTCGATTCGTGACGTTAGATTTGCCAACCGAGTTTTCGTTTCTCCCATGTGCGAGTACTCCAGCAGCGACGGATACGCCAGCGACTGGCACCTCGTGCACCTGGGCAGCCGCGCGGTAGGCGGAGCGGGACTGGTGCTCACCGAAGCAACCGCCGTTGTTCCCGAGGGTCGCATCAGCCCGCAAGACCTCGGCATTTGGACCGACAATCATGTGGAACCACTGGCTCGCATCGTGCGTTTCATTCACGAGCAAGGCAGTGCTGCTGGAATGCAGTTGGCGCATGCCGGACGCAAGGCCAGCACCTACCGCCCATGGGAAGGAAACGGAGCGATCCCAGAGAGCGCCGGGGGTTGGAAGAAAGTCGTCGCTCCCAGTGCAATGCCTTTTGCCGATCACTATCCCATGCCGCAAGCCCTGACCTCCGATGGCATTCAAGAAGTTGTGCATGCGTTTGTGGCGGCGGCGCGACGGGCGTGCGAGGCGGGGTTTCGCGTGATTGAAATTCATGCTGCCCATGGATATCTGATTCACGAGTTTCTGTCTCCCCTCAGCAACCAACGATCCGACGCCTACGGAGGCTCTTTTGAGAATCGCACTCGAATTCTGCGGGAAGTCGTCGCGGCTGTGCGCCGCGTGTGGCCGGAGCGAGCCCCGCTGTTGGTACGCATTTCAGCCACTGACTGGGTCGAGGGAGGGTGGGATATTGAGCAGTCCGTTGAACTGGCGCGTCAACTGAAAGGCTTGGGCGTGGACTTGATCGATTGCTCTTCGGGCGGCAATGTGCCGAACGCGAAGATTCCCGTGGGTCCGGCCTACCAAACACCGTTTGCGGAACAGATCCGGCGGGAAGCCAGCGTCCTGACGGGCGCGGTCGGGATGATTACACTGCCCACTCAGGCCGAGGGCATTGTTGCTGGAGAACGGGCGGACGCAGTCATTATGGCCCGCGAATTCTTGCGCGATCCGTACTGGCCGTTGCGCGCCGCCCGTGAGTTGGGTCAGCCCATGTCGTGGCCGGTGCAATATCTTAGGGCTGGACCCGAAGGCGCAAAGGCCCGCGCTGCTCTGGACCTCAAACCTCTTGGAGCCTGCCAGGAGCAACACGATTCGTAGATGGGGCTGAGAAACGGCAATGGTCTACGCCAGCCACATTTCGTGCATCTAAACTGTCTGCGCAACCAACTTTCGACGAGGTCTCAGGTGAAAATATCCAGTCTCACATCAGGGCTTTCCAGCACAGCATGTTTCTTGCTGATCGGATTCATCATGGTTGCCGCCCAGACTCCGCCGCCGGATGCGAAGCTTACCGAAAATGCCGTCTTTGAGAAAAACTGCGCGAAGTGTCACGGGAAGACCGCGGAGGGGCGGACTTTCGGCGGACCCTCGCTGGTCGCTGAGAAGACGACGGCTGCATCCGCCGATGAACTCCGCAACATCATCACCAACGGCAAGCACCACATGCCGAAGTATGCCGGCAAGCTCACACCAGAAGAGATCAATACTCTCGTTGAGGAAATCAAAAGCTCGAACAAGAAGTAATCAGCTTTTGAAGCGATCCTTACTTCGCGGTCGTTACTTCGCACTCTTGGTCTCGGAGTGAGCCGCGTTCGCAGCGAGGATAAAAGAGGTCACGCCGTCGACCACGTACTCGTTTTCGTACCACAGGAACGGCCATCCGTCCTTGAGTTCGGGGAAATCCGGTTGAATCATGACGACGCCCGGAATGATTCCCCCGGGAACGAACGTATAGTCAGCCCGGTTATTCCCGTAAGCAATGAGCTTTGACTGCGTTCCGACGGTCGACACATACGAAACATTCGAGACCGGATGCCGCCCCAGCACGTAGTCCAGCCCGTCGAGTGTGTACCCGGGCCCAATACTTTCGGGAAACGCCTGGTGCAACAAATACATTTCGGATGCGAACCCGGTAACCCCGCCAGACCCGCCCCAGGTACCCATGGAAATGGGCACGCCCCAAGGATTCTTCGCGAGCGTCTCCTGTAACTTGGGCTTATAAGCGGCCAGCGCGGAAACGATTCCATCTTTGAATTCCTGATCCATGAACGGTATGGCACGCGCGGCAGTTCCTCCCAGGAAAGCGAACCGATCTTTGATCACCGGCAAGAGTTCCTTCAGCCGTTTTCCGTAAATCGCTCCACCACGGGTTGAAATCAGCAACTCGACCGCAGCCTCGGTTTCGGCCTGCTGCAGATCGCTCCCCGTAGTGTTGAAAGAGTGAAACAGCGCCGGGGGCTGCTTGTGTTCTTCGTCCCACACCCTTACTGCCGTCTGCAGGCATTCGTCCGCCATCTTGTCGTTGAAACCTCGAAGCACGCGGCTGGCTGCGGCGAGCGCGCCCACTTCGTCATAGCTGAGCGCCGTGGTGTGCGTCGTGAATGCCCAGCGATCATCCGGAACGCCCGAGTGAATGCCATCCGTTTCAAGCGGGCCCATAGGTTCGGAATAAATCCGCTCATCCGTCTTGGAGGCTGCATCTCCCAAGTGGGTGTACTCCTCCAAGGTGGGCTCGATGATTCCCGAAATCGCATGCCCGATGGCGTGATGCTCCGCCAGAAGCAGGATCACGCCGTGTTCAATTTGCTGCACCACATCGGGGATGCCGTCAGGCTTTCGCAACTGGACGTACCGCGCGTTTTCATCCGCGGATGTGTCGTCGGAATTCACGCCGAATTGTTCCCGCGCCAGCACCAGGTCAGTGATCACGCGGGTCTGGGTCTGGGTGCGCAAGTCAAAATCTCCCGCGTCGTACCACCCGCCGACATTGATCCCGGGAATGTGCTGCCCGGGAGTAAACGGCGAATCGGTTGTCGGCCCCTGCTTGTAGCCGTCGAAATGCGTGTAATTGACGGGCGCCTGGCGCGCGTCGTCGAGGTGCGACGCACCATGCCAGATGCGATATCCCTCACGCACCTTCACATGATCCATCTGCTCCGGCAAATACGTATCGAGCGAAGGCCGCCAGATTCCGTCATAGACATCTTTCGCGATGCGAAAAGGCCCGGTCCTCTGCCCGGCATATTCGATCGCGTAGATTCCCGGTTCCCGTACCGTAGAAAAATCGAAGTGCGCATATTGATAGCGCATCCACTTGCCCCAGGGCTGAATGTTGCCGCTGAACGCTTCGCGATACTCACCTTCCGGAGTGAGACGAACCACGCGGGCAGTCTTGGGGGCGTCGAAGAGGGGATCGAGTTCTACCACGGCGACCTTCTCGCGCTCGGGTGTGTAGCCGACCTGGTTGTAGCCAACCACCGGAGGCCGCGTCCATCCCGGGATGAGGTTGGGGCGAACGTGCCACACCAATACATCGCCAGTCTTTCCTGCGGGAATCAATGTCCGTACAACGAACCATCCGTTCTGCGCCTTATTGCGACCGTCGAACAGCAGGATCGGACCGCTGTCGGAAGTGATGGTGACGCGGGTCGATGGATCCTCCGGCGACAAAACGAGGCGATGACCCGTGGCCAGCGGCAGCGGTTCCACAGTTCCATCCGCTGCCTTCTCCATTGGTCCGTCGGAGTGACGCGGGAAGATTCCCGTAACGTCGTCTGCCGAGTAAGACTTGCCAAAATAGAGCGTCGGCAAGAACTCAAGATTGAATCCAGCCTTCCCAGCAAGTGCAGCCGGAACGGCCTGGTCCAATTGCACTGCGACGCGAAATCCCCATGCCTCGGGCTGAACATCGACGCGGTAGCTCAACCCGCGATCCGGATACGTGCAGAACGCCGTAACCTCATCCGGAGCCGTGCCGCGCTTTCGTTGCTTGAAATCAGGAATCGGGTCCCACTGCTCGGGCGTTGCCGAGAGGCGCACGTCTCCACTTGTGGCAATGCGCTGATCGTGGAGGATGATTTCCATCCCGTTCATCTTCTGGTCGCCGAACACGCGGTGATATTCGTTGTGAAACAGCAACACGCTCAAGCCGTGAGTCTCAAGCACGTCGTGCTGCGTTAGGTGCAGATCGGAACTCGACCACGCAAGAACAGTAGTACCGAGTAGAAAAGCAATCGCATGAGTTTTCAGAATTGAAACTGGGTTCTTCATGGTTCTCCCTGAGGCGGATGCGAAAAGAATGACGGCAAGCCGTACCGATTACTTCGACCTTGCAGGAACCGGCGGCCCGTTCAGATAGCGCCCGGCGAACGTGAGAAACGCGGGCCAGTTTGGCGCCGGCGTGTGTCCGGCGTTGTGTTGACGAAACGCGATGTCCCCATCGATCAACGGAGTCTCGATCGGCGGGAAATCAATCGTACCCAGATCCTTCTTGCCCAGGAGTTTGTATACGGGACCGGCACCGACCGCAGCGAGGAACATCCCCTTTGCATCCACCCATCCGTCGCCATTCGTCGCGCCAGCGCCGATAAACACCGGGCGCGGAGCACACAGAGCGATCAACTCGTGCGCATCCACCGGCAGATCGCTTTCCGACATGGGTCCGGCATATTTCAGAAGGTTACCCGCCATCCAGTGATACTCGCCGGTTCCGGCGACGTTTCCGATCTGCTCGCCAAAGTTGCGCCGGAAGAGTTTTGCTCCACCTTCACCGGACGAACTGATGTACGCAATTGCGAACCGCGGGTCGTCCGCCATCGCCACCAGTGCGGCCTTGCCATAACGCGAGTGGCCGTCAATTCCAACCTGTTTCGCGTCCACGGATTTGTCGGCTTCAAAATAATCGAGCGCCCGGCTCGCACCCCAGCCCCACGCGCGCAATGCGCCCCAGTCGTCGAGTCTGCGTGGCTGGCCCTTATTCACAAGCCCGATCACGCCCTGGGTGAGCCCTTCGCCATTGTCCGCCTGCACGCTGGTGGGGATATAAATCGCGTAACCCCAACCCTTGGCCAGAACCTGCTGTTGCCAGGTTGGTCCAGACCGCGCGGCGCTCATCTCCGGAAAGCGCTTGGCCAGCGACGCCAGGAACTCCGGAGTCCAACTGAATTCCATCATCACCGGCACGGGACCCGTTGCATTGGCTGGTGTCGTCAGGGTCAGGTCGATGTCGACGGTCACGAGCGGGTAGGCCGAGTTGTCCACGTGTCCGAGCAACTTCTTGGTGATGACGGGGACGTCACCGTTCATCTCTTTCGTTGTGCCGACAACCTCCCAATTCACTTTGGGCGTCGTCTTGGGGAGGCGCCCGTAGATTTCGCGGTCGAAATCTTCGACGATCTCAGGGCGCCGCTCGTCCCACCACATTTTCGCGGCAGTGACCTTCTTGCCGTTTTTCAGCAGTAGTGGGTCGGGAAGGTTGGAGTGTGAATTGGCCTTGGATTCATCGTAATTCGCAGCGGAGGGCGACTTCGGGTCGCCATCGGCGCCGCGCCGCAATGAGGTGATGTGCAGCAGATCCATCATGCGTTGATGATCCTGCTCGGAGGTGAGGTGCGCCGACGGCGTTTCTTCAATCTTTACATTCGAAAATATCGCCGTTTCCAAAGTGGTCGCAACGTGCGAGCAGACTCCGAGCCCCACATACACCGGATCCTTCAGCCCCACATATTCGACCGGACCGACAAGCTTCAGCTCCTCGTTCGGCTTCCCGGCATACATCGTGAATCGGCTCTCTTTCCGCTCGATCCGCAGCCGCACCGGTCCATCCACTTGCGTCATGACTTGATAGGTCTGTTCATTGGCCGCGCCGCGAAATTGCAAAGACGTCAGTCCGTTGCCGTGAGACACCGCGTCCGCGTATGCCGAGCCAGGATCCAGACTCTGCCGGATCATCAGCACGGCCTTGCGATGCTCTGCGTTGCTGGTGCCGACCCACTGCACGTCGGCGGTAAGAGTCATGTCGCCGGACGCCTTCTTCCACACAAAGTAGAAGGCGTCGGCAGTGCCCCAAACGTTGGCGCCGCCCCCGGTAATGCGATACTCGCCCTTCGCCGGGTCGAAGTGGGCGGAGACTCCGGGCGGTGTCGGTCCGACGCTTCCCTCATTTGTGAAAACTCCCAGATCATTGGTCTGCGCCAAGCCGATCCCACTACCCATCATGGCGAGCACGATGAAGTGAGCGATCCAATTTCGCTGACAACGAGACGCAACCGCAGGCTTGTGCGAGGACGGGACTTGGAGTGCTGCGATGTCGAAGGCTGCCAAACTTCCTAGGGAATGGTCTGGATCGTTCACGGTCTTGACTCCTACGGCGCCAAGTTCGAGCAGCGTGACGTGGTTTGGACGCCCTGATTCTAAACCAAGCGAGCGCGTTCTCAATCCGGCTGAGTAGCCTCGTCCGGTATAGGTCTCTCGCCCTTACCCTTGCGGGACTTGCACCAAATTGACCACGCTCCAGATCACGTAAGCGGCCATCATCCCGACGATGCACGCCATCACCAGAGGACGGGAACTCGTCTCGAGCAAATCAGCCAGCACTCCCGCGACGAAGATGAACAGGAACGGAATGGCCGCAAGCAGAAATCCTGCGCCCGCGACGTGTGGATGCGCCATTCCCAAGAGCAGGAACAGCAGCGCGACCAGCAGCGGCGCAGTATTGCCGAAATAGCGCGTGCGCGGCCAAATAGCGTAAGTCACCAGCGTGACTGGAAGCCCCAGTGCCAGCGCGGGACACGCCCGCCCAATTCGCACCGCAATCTGCTTGTAGACGCCCAGCACGGTAAATCCGCGCCAGGTCGCTCCCCAGAATTCGGCTCGCCGCATGCTCTCCGCAAACGCGTGCGGATGAAAGAAGTACATGGCGAACAGCAGAATGAATCCCACGAAGCAAGCCGCGATCCAGATGACAACTGCAGCCTGCCGGCGCACGGGAGCGACGTAGAGCAAGAATCCCAGCGCCATCGGAATCAGTACGATCAGCGAAAACTGCGATCCCACTGCGATGGCGAGCGAAATTCCCAGCAGCACGATGCGCCGCCAGTTCCACAGCACCACCTCGCGCGGAGCATAGAGCGTGTGCGCGACCGCGATGGCGGTGAAGATGGTCCCAAAGGCTCCCCAGGCCGCGACGATCTCCGGTTCGGTGTGCCAGACCGCGGTGGCCTGAATGAGAGAAGGAGAGAAGCAGTAGAAGGTGAGTGCGATAAACCCTCCGGTGTTACCGCACAGCCGCCGCGCCACGTACCACAAGGACGCACCCAGAAAGAGTCCGCAAGCGAGAAACGGAATGCGCGGCAGCCAGCGCCAGTACGCCACCGAATCGCCGCCAAAATCCTTGGGCCACGCCAGCAGTGGCGCTGCCGAAGCGATGTACAGCAGGGGAGAATGCTCGGTATCGAAGCCGCTGTCGTCGGCGCGGAACGGATCTTGCGCGGTCATGGCTGCGTCCAGAAGCGGAGCGGCGGCGATGCCGTGCCCGTGCCATTGTTTCCAGCCCTCGCCGATGCGGATCGCTTCCGCACCGTCAGGCTCGTGCGCCGTTCGCAACTCGGCATGTACCAACCACAACGCCTGCGCCAGAAAGGCCAGCAGCAACAGTCCAGCCAGAAACTGGGGACGTCCGAAGCGTTCGCGGGTGAAATATGGACGCATAAGGTCGAGCCGAGTGTTTTACCATGGCGGAGGCAGTTTGCGGGGAAAGTTCTGCAATGAGTGAACTCGAGGTCAACCCGGAGAGCAGTACGCCGACGAGTCCTGCGGCTTCACCTTCGGGTCCTGAGTTTGCAGTCGTGCACCAGCCTTCATACGCCCACACAGTGTTTCTGGGCCCGGAGGGCCTGCGGCCCGGGTGGGGGTTCGCCTTTTATGTGCTGATGTTCTATCCGCTGCAAAAGCTGGCGGTGGATCTGGCGTGGTCGCGGAACCTCGGGTCGAGCGGCCTGTGGTCCATGATGCTGGAGGAGTTTTTTAATCTTGTCGCGGCGGTAGTTCCAGCCGTGGTGTTGGTGCGGGTCGAGCGGCGTTCGTGGAGGCGGTTCGGGTTGCCGGGAAAGCAAGCCTTCGGACGGTTGTTCTGGTTGGGTTCGTTGTGGGGATTTACGGGGATCAGCCTGCTGATATTCGTTCTCTACGGACTGCACGCCTTCGCATTCGGTCAGGTCGTGCTGCATGGAGCGCGCTTCGCGAGGTTCGCCGCGTTCTGGGCCGGGATGTTCTTGCTGGTGGGACTGTTCGAGGAGTTTCTGCTGCGGGGTTACACTCAATTCACGCTGGCGCGCGGGATCGGCTTCTGGCCCTCGGCGCTGGGCCTGTCGTGTGCGTTCGGATTGATCCACCTGCGAAATAGCGGTGAGCAATGGAGAGGCCTGGTGGCAGCGGGACTGATCGGCTTCTTCTTCTGCCTGACGCTGCGGCGTACGGGCAGTCTTTGGTTTGCCGTGGGCTTTCACGCCGCTTGGGATTGGGGCGAAACGTTTTTCTATTCCGTCCCGGACAGTGGGATGGTTGCTCCCGGTCACCTGCTGAGTTCGTCGCTGCGCGGAGCGGACTGGCTCGGCGGAGGATCGGTAGGCCCGGAGGGCAGTGTGTTCTGCTTGGTGGTGATCGCCGTATTGTGGATCGCGTTCGACCGGGTTTATCCGCCGGCAGTTGTTCGGCGGGATGATGCGACATTGCCGCTGCCGGCGAAAGCAGGTTCCTCGTCGCTGCGCTCCTCGGAATGACAAACCGACGAAGGGTTAGGGCAAGGCGCGCTTCGGAATGACAATCGAGTTCAACGTGGATGTCTTCCGATTTGGGAGCGTACCGCACCAAAAATCTTGCTGCGCGAGTTGCCTGTTTCCCGAGCACCTATACTGACTGCATGACCCCGGAAGCCGACCTGCTCACGCCGTTGCGTCGCTACTGGGGATACAGCTCGTTCCGACCGTTGCAGGAGCAGATTGTGCGCAGCCTGCTCGCCGGGCATGACACCTGCGTCGTGATGCCGACCGGAGGAGGCAAGTCTCTGTGTTACCAGTTGCCCGCGCTCGTCGCGGAGCGAACCACGGTGGTGATCTCGCCGCTGATTGCACTGATGCAGGACCAGGCGGCACAACTGGCGCAAATGGGGATTCCGGCGGCGGTGCTGAACAGTTCCGTCAGCAACGAGGAACAGAGCCGCATCATGCGGCAGGCGCGAGAGGGCGCCTTCCGGCTGCTCTACCTTTCGCCTGAGCGGCTGCAGAGGGCCGACACGCTCAGCTGGCTGCGGCATGTGCCCATTTCATTTTTCGCGATTGATGAGGCGCACTGCATTTCCGAGTGGGGACATGAGTTTCGTCCCGAGTACCGGCAGCTGAGCAGTCTGCGTGGTAAGTTTCCGGATCACCCCATTGCCGCGTTCACGGCGAGCGCGACGCGACACGTGCGGCACGACATTCTCGCGCAACTCGAGTTGCGCAATCCCGACAAGTACATTGCCAGTTTCCATCGCCCGAACCTGCGCTATCTGGTGCGCCAGTGCGACAGCACGGAACACACCGCGCTGCTGGTGACGGCGTTGCGACACTACAACGAAGGGAATGTGATCGTGTATTCGCCCACCATCAACAAGGTGGAAGAGACGGTGGACTTTCTGGAGGACCAAGGCATCGCGGCCATCGGCTATCACGCGAAGATGGACAGTGGAGACCGGCGGCGCAATCAGGAGCGCTGGATGTCGGACGAAGTGCGCGTGCTGGTTGGGACGATCGCCTTCGGGCTGGGAATTAATAAGGCGACCGTGCGAGCGGTCATCCATCTGGCGCTGCCCAAGTCGGTGGAGCAGTTTTATCAGGAGGCGGGACGCGCCGGGCGCGATGGCAAACCCGCTGACTGCATTTTGCTCTGGCGCAAGCAGGATGCGGGCCTGCTGGGATATTTCGCCAACCAGATTCTGGATGCGGCGGAACGCGACCGCGCCTGGGAACGGTATCGCACGATCCGGGCCTTTGCGGAATCTGGAAGATGCCGCCACCGCCAGATTTGCACGCATTTTGGCGAGACGCCGAAGTGGACGTCGTGCGGGGCCTGTGACGTTTGCGGAGCCGCGCCGGAGTGGCTGACCGCAACGGTTGCTTCGCCAGCTGTGCGCAGGACGGCAGTGAGTGCCAGCGTGCGCGTGCCGGCGAGTGCCATGGCTGAGGGGGATCAGGATCTGCGCGAGTACCTGCGCGAGTGGCGCCGAACGACGGCCAAGGAACAAGGAATGCCCGCATACGTGGTGCTGCACGATAGTTCGTTGGATGAGATTTGCCGGTTGCGGCCGAACTCGATTGCGGAACTGTTGAACATCACAGGCATCGGCGAGCGGAAAGCGGACCTTTACGGGCAAGGAATTCTGTCCGCGCTGCGGCGGTACAAGGAAGGCGCGCGGGCGGCCGCACCCCCCGGAAAGAAGACGGCTCCCGCTCTGGAGACTCTACAACTCCTGGCCGAGGGTAAGACCTTCGAAGATATTGCACGAATCCGAGGGCGTCAGATCGCGACGGTCGTGAACGCCGTTGCCGGATTGGTGGAGAAAGGCGAACTGGAGTTTCGTCCAGAATGGATCGATCGAAACAAGCTGGCCGTGATCGAGGCTGCTTTCGGAAGCCTAGGTCTGGAGCGGCTGGAACGCCTGAAGACGCTAAAAGATGCCCTGCCTCCGGAGATCACCTACGATGAGATTCGGCTGGTAGTGGCGCGGCTGCGTCGCGAGGGGGGCGGGAAACAGAGCCGGCTAACCTCAAAGTTATAACGAAAATCATTGAAAACCGGCTGTTTCGCTCGAGTTCGAAGGAACTTGAGCCCGGTACTTGCCCCCGGGTGTACAATTTCTTGGGTTCTAGATTCCCATCAAAGCATCATCCGAAACATAAGTAGATCGCCAATTTTTGGCATCGCTCGTGACCCTTCCGTGCGGTGAAGCACGTTCGCTCCCCGAGGAGGGAGCCGTCATGAGAATTCTGCTCTATAACCCCGACAATGGTGTAACTCGTAACTTCATGCCGCACCTTTGGATGTTCCTGCTCCAGTCGCTGACTCCGCCGGGCCACGAGGTGTTGCTGATCGACGGCAACGCCAAGCCGATGGACGAGGCGCAGATCGCCCAGTATGTCCGCGACGAGAAGATCGATCTGGTCGGCATCGGAGCCATGACGCGCATGATCGCGAAAGCGTACCGCATCGCCGACGCGATTCGGGCTACGGGAGTGAAGGTTGTGATGGGCGGACCGCATGTTACCGAGTTGGCCGACGAGGCGCTGGGGCGGGACGGTGGGCCGCGCCATGCGGACGCCGTGGCTCTGGGCGAGGCTGATGAGACTTGGCCGCAGATGGTCAACGACGCGGCGCGCGGTGAACTGAAAGAAATCTATACACCGGTCGACGAGACGGGCAAAGAGCGTAAGCCGTCGCTGAAAGAATATCCGGTGATTCCGTGGCAGTCGATTGACCTCGAGCAGTTCAATCTTGTGCCCGAGGTGGCGAAGGGGATGCTGCAGAAGGTTGGGGAGGGCTGGGGGACGTTTCGCATCATCCCCGTTGAGTCAGGACGAGGGTGTCCGTATGGGTGCGAGTTCTGCACCGTGACTGGATTCTTCGGCGACTCCATCCGCTTTCGCACCAATGAGAGCGTGGTCAACGAATTGCTGCTCTTGAAGGCACGCGCCCGTAAGGAAAAAGGGCAGATCGCGGTGTTCTTCATCGACGACAACTTTGCGATCAACGTAAAAAGGACGAAGTCGCTGCTGCGTGACATCATTGCTGCCGGGGCGCAGGTTCACTGGGTGGCACAGATCAGCGCCAACCTGTTGCGCGATGAGGAACTGGTCGATCTGATCGCGGCGTCCGGGGGCAAATGGGTGTTTATCGGGATGGAGTCGATCGACCCGGCGAACCTGAAAGATGTGAACAAGGGATTCAACAAGCCCGGGGAGTACGCCGAAGTGCTGGAGCGGCTGGCAAAGCGCAACGTGTATGCGATCACGTCGTTTATTTTCGGCATGGACAACGACACGGTTGGAGTGGGGGAGCGAACTCTGTCGCAAGTGCGCACCTGGCCGCCGGGGCTGCCCATTTTTGGATTGCTGACTCCGTTGCCTGCAACGCCGCTCTATAAGCGGCTGGAAGCCGCGGGACGACTGACACGTGTGAAACACTGGCAGGAGTTTATCCCATTCGCAATGGCGCATACTCCGCTGAAGATGAGCATCGAAGAGGCTCATGCCGAAGTGAAATATGGATGGGCGCAGGCCTACAGTCCGGAAGCTCTGGCTCAGGCCGTCGATGCGTTGGATGATCAGCCGCTGGGGTACCGCATCAACATTTTCATCGCGCGGCTGTGTTTCCGCGGGATCTATTTCCCGATGATGGGGAAATTTGCCTGGGTGAAAGTGGTGGCGGAGAACCGGCGCACCATTTTCAAACTGGTGAAGGAAGCGTTCTTTGGACGGAAGGCGCGGCCACGGAATCCGAAGAGCGAGGTTGCATACGATGAGGCGGCAACGCAGGAGTCGCAGGTGAGCGCTTAGGGAATCACAACGCTCGGAAAAGAAGAAAAGGGCTATCAACACTTCCGTTGATGGCCTTTTTGATTTCGGCTATGAATTCTATTTCGGTTACGAACTGCTCTGGCGAGTGTTTGGTGTGCGGTCCGGCGCGAGACGTAGCAAGCTACGTCTCTACGAGTTGCTGTGCGGCGTCTCGCCCAGAGCGGATGCAGTCGGGGACGCCGATGCCACGGTAGGCGTTGCCGGCGAGGGCGAGGCCGGGCAACTGCTGGCGCAGGCGTTCGATGCGATCGAGGCGGTCGAGATGTCCGACGCCGTATTGCGCCATGGCGGACTTCCATTTGTAGACGCGGGCGAAGAGAGGCTCGGCGCTCAGGCCTAGGATTTGCTGCAGTTCGTTGCGCACGATTCCGATGATCTGGTCGTCGGCGAGTGACCAGACGTTTTCTGCATTCCCACCCGCGAAGAAGCAGCGCAGCAGGGCGCGGTCTTCGGGAGCGCGATGCGGGAACTTGTTGTGAACGAAAGTCGCGGCCAGCAGCTTCTTGCCTTCGCTGCGGGGCACAAGAAATCCGAAGCCGGGAGGCAGGGACTGGCGGACTTGGCGATCGTAGCCGAGGCCTACTGTGATGGAGGAACTGTACTGGATCGCGGCAAGTTCAGTGGAGAGCTCGGCGCTGGCGATGCGAAGCACTTGGGCGGCAGCGGGTGCGGGCAAGGCAAGGATCACTCCGTCGAAGTGATCGGATTTCATGCCGGCTGATACGATCCATCCTCGGGCTTCCGGCTGAATGGCTTGAACGGGAGTGCTCGTCAGCAGTGACGCCGGGGTGAGACGCGAGACCACCGTCTCAGCCAAGTGCTGCATGCCGTTCTTGAGCGAAGTGAAGAGAGGTGGCGCGGGCCTGCTCGGCCGTGCCGACGTTTTCTTGCGCGCGGCGAGCAGGGCGCGGCCGAGGCTGCCGTGAGTGCGTTCCATCTCAGCGAAGCGCGGCAGAACGGCGCGGACGCTGAGGCTGGCGGCTTCACCGCCGTAGACGCCGGAGAGAAGCGGGTCCGCGAGGCGGTCGACCATCTCGGAGCCGTAGTGACGTTCGACGAAGGCAGCGACGGACTCGTCGTGATCGGCGGCCCGCGGGGGATGGAACAGCTCTTGCGTCATACGCAGCTTGGTCTTCCAAGAAAAAAGCGGCGAGAGGCCGGTCGGGAGAATCTTTGTGGGGACCATGAACATCAGTCCGTCAGGCATTACCACGAGGCGGCCATTGGTCAGAATGTAGGTTTTGCGGTCGGAGTCGTTCGAGCCGATGAGCTGGTCGCCCAGGCCGAGGGCGCGGCAGAGATCGGTCGCCCAAGGTTTTTCGGTAATGAAGGAATCGGGGCCGGCCTCGACCAGGCATCCGTCGATGTGTTCGGTGCGGAGGACGCCGCCGAGGCGCGCGGACGCTTCGTAGAGAACGTAGTCGAGATCGGCGCCAGAGCGGCGGTGCTCTTCCAGGACGAAGGCGGCGGCGAGGCCGGAGATGCCTCCGCCAATGATGGCGATGCGAGTCATGAACGACGGCTTCCGGCTTCCGGCTCTCGGCTTCCGGAAGCCGCAACGCGGGAGGCGGACGCCGGCATTTTATACTCTTGCACGAAGCGGGCCAGGTTCTTCACGTTTTCGACTGGTGTTTCTGGCAGGATACCGTGACCGAGATTAAAGATGTGGCCGGGGCGTCCGGCGGCGCGGCGGAGGATCTCTTCCGCGCGCGATTTTAATTCTCTCCAGTCGGCGAAGAGCAGGACGGGATCGAGATTGCCCTGCACGGCGCATTGATGATCGAGACGAGCCCAGCCGTCGTCGAGAGGGATGCGCCAATCGAGTCCGATCACGTCGGCTCCGGTTTCTTTCATGGCGGGAAGGAGCGTGGCGCTGTCGGTGCCGAAATAAATGATGGGCGCTCCGGTTTTCTGCAACTGCTTCACCATGTCGGTGACGTGCGGGAGCACGTAGCGGCGATAGTCCTCCACGCTGAGGCATCCGACCCAACTGTCGAAAATCTGAATCACGTCGGCGCCGGCGCGCACCTGCTCGGCGGAGTAGGCGGCAGTGACGACAACCAATTTGCGCATCAGCGCGTCCCAGTCGGTGGGAGAGTTGTACATCATTTTCTTGGCGTGGATGTAGTTGCGCGAGCCTCCGCCTTCGATCATGTAGCTGGCGAGGGTGAAGGGAGCGCCACAGAAGCCGATCACAGGCAACTTGTCGCCGAAATGCTTTGCGACCAGGGCAACAGCTTCGGAGACGTATCCGAGTTCGGAGGCGCGGTCGGTGCGCAGGTTCGCGATGTCTTCCTTGCTGCGGACGGGCTTCTCGATGACTGGACCTTCCCCGGCGGAGAAATGGAAGGGCAGGCCCATGACTTCGAGAGGCAGCAAGAGGTCGGCGAAGATGATGGCGGCGTCGATGCCGAGGAATTCGGCGGCGGTAATGGTTACCTCGGCGGCAAGCGCGGGCTTCTTGCAGATTTCGAGAAGCGAATGCTGCTTGCGGACCGCGCGGTATTCGGGCATGTAGCGTCCAGCCTGCCGCATGAACCAGACGGGCGTGCGGTCGACGGGTTGAGATTTGCAGGCGCGAACGAAGGTGGAATTAGGGGCAGACATGAATTGATGAATGTAGCATTTTTCGAGGGGGCGTGCAGTGATCGGAAGACGGCGAAGGGCGATCACCACTAAGGACATGAGGGTCCACGAAGGAAAACAGTAGGCTTGTAGAATCGCAGTATGAATTATAGAGTTGCCGGTTCGCTGGTCGTTGCGGGGCTAGCGGTCTGTTTTGGCGGAGTGGCCTTACAGAAACCGGGATCGGCCCCAGCGCCTACGTTCTATAAAGATGTGGTTCCGATCCTGCAGGATCACTGCCAGAGTTGCCATCGGGCGGGAGAAGTTGCGCCGATGCCGCTGGTGGCCTATGAGCAGACGCGACCGTGGGCGGGGGCGATGGCGTATGCGGTCGAAATGAAGATGATGCCGCCGTGGTTTGCGGATCCGCGGTATGGGCATTTTTTCAACGATGCTTCATTGACCGAGCAGCAGATTGCGACGATTGTGGCGTGGGCCGAAGCGGGGGCTCCGGCGGGGGATGCGAAAGATGCGCCGGCACCGCGAACATGGGCTGAGGGATGGAACATTGCGCAGCCTGATCTCGTGGTGAAAATGCCCAAGGCCGTGCAGATTCCGACGCGGGGTGAGGTGGAGTACACGTACGAGATCGTGCCGACTCATTTTGCGGAGGACCGGTGGGTGCAGATGTCGGAGTTCCGGCCGGGCAGCCCCGCACATGTGCATCATGCGGTGGTATACATTCGTCCCCCGGATTCGCAGTGGCTGCGGCATGCGGTGGTGGGTGAGCCGTTCACGGCATCGGCGTTGAACGATCCGCTGGAGCGGCGCGAGGCGCACGAAACAACCAGCGATCTCCTGCTGGTGTATGCGCCGGGGAGTTCGCCGGACGAATGGCCGGACGGGATGGCGAAGTTTGTGCCGGCGGGATCGGATCTCGTGTTTCAGATGCACTACACGACCAACGGGTCGGCGGATCAGGACCAGACCAGCATTGGCCTAGTGTTTGCGAAGACGGCGCCGAAGCAGAAGGTGATCACGCTACAGTTGAACAATCATGCGCTGATCATTCCACCGGGCGCGGACGACTTCCGCGTGGAAGTACAGGGTACGCTGCCCAACGATGCGACGCTCCTGAGTCTGTTTCCGCATATGCATTTGCGGGGGAAGCGGTTTGAGTACGACATTGTGCATGACGATGGCAGCGTGGAGGTGTTGTTGCGAGTGAATTATCACTTTCACTGGCAGTTGAGTTACAGGCTGGCTGAGCCGCGCGTGTTGAAGGCGGGGACGCGGCTCCGGGCGATTGCGTGGTACGACAATTCGAAGAACAATCCTCACAATCCTGATCCGGAGAAGACGGTGTTGTGGGGAGACCAGACGTCCGACGAAATGATGGTGGGGTTCTTCGATGTGGCGGTGGCGGCGGGGATGGATAAGTGGAAATTCTTTGTGCGGCACGGGTCAGCGGTGCCGGCACAGAATAAATAGGGGCCGAAGAGGCAGGCGATGATTGCGTCGCTGGCCGATGAGCGCTGGGCATTGCTAGACTCTTGAAATCCAACTGAGGCTAAAACTTGATGAACGTAAGACGAGCGGGTGTTCTGGCGGGGATCGGGTTGTTGTTCGCATTCGGATTCGTGAGTCCGTCCGCGGAGGCGCAGTCCAGTGGCGCGGCGCAGCCGGCCAGCAACGCTGAGGGACCCAAGAAGGCCGAGGAGCAATTCAAGAACATTCAAGTGCTCAAGGGAATTTCGGCGGAGCAAGTGATTCCCTCCATGATGTTCATCACCGCATCGCTGGGTGTGCAATGTGATTTTTGCCATGTGCAGGGGGCGTTTGAAAAAGACGACAAGAAGCCCAAGCAGACGGCGCGGAAGATGATGGAGATGATGTTCGCCATCAACAAGGACAACTTCGAGGGGCACCGGGCGGTGACGTGCAACTCATGCCACCGTGGAAATGCGGTGCCGCAGGCGATCCCGGCGGTGATGACCGAGGATCCTAAAGAGCCGATGGGAGGACCGAAGCCAGCGGAAGCGAAGGAAAACGCCGGGCCGGCGGCGGATCAACTGCTCGATAAATATGTGCAGGCGGTGGGAGGAGCGGCGGCAATCGGCAAAATCACCAGCCGCGTCATGAAGGGCACGATCGACTTTGGCGGGAAATCGCTGCCCATCGATATTTATTCCAAGGATCCGGACCAGCGCATCTCGTTCACGCACATGCCGGAGGGAGACAGCGTCACGGCATTCAATGGGCACGAGGGATGGCTGGGCACGCCGGGGCGTCCCTCGCGCGAGATGCATGGAAGCGATCTGGATGGGGCCTCGATTGATGCGGATCTGCATCTGGCTACGCATTTGAAGCCGATGTTCAGCGAGATGCGGGTGCGAGGGACGGAGAAGATCGGCGATCACGACGCTTATGTTGTGGTCGGTCAGCGTGAGGGCAAACCTCCGATTGAACTTTATTTTGACGAACAATCCGGACTGCTGGTGCGCCTGGTGCGGTTCGGCGATAGCGCCCTGGGATTGCTTCCCACGCAGATCGACTACGCGGATTATCGGGATACGAATGGCGTGAAGATGCCCTACCGCTGGACACTGGCGCGGCCGAGTGGACGGTTCACGATTCAGGTCAGCGAAGTGAAGCAGAACGTTCCGGTGGACGATGCCAAGTTTGTGAAGCCAGCGGAGGAACAAAAGGGGGCCGGAAGATAATCGCCTAGCCCCGCTTCTCGATCCGCTCCTCTAGACCCATACGGGATCAAGGACGCGGAGGGTTGTTTCTTTCCTCGTGATGGAGTGCCGCGTGCGTGTCAACGGCGTCGGCCTCAATTTTGACTTCGACCTCCGCCCCTTCTTGCAGCTTCACTTTGTGCCCCTGCGCGTCGGTCAAGATATTGGGCACCCGAATTTCGCGATAAAGGTGGTCCGCACCCTCGACGGTGATTTGCGCTTTTTCGGGTTCGCCGGATCTGGGATGAGGGGGAATCACTTTCTCAACTCTTCCTGGGAGCGTTGTGCTGGCCTTTGTTTCTTGGGTAGACACGACTGACGGCCCTCCGCGTGCCCGAAGGCACAACTCTGCATCCGAGCGCAAACGGCGCCGGGGTTGCTATTTTCCTGGGGCTTCTACATGTTTCGCCATAGAGTGAACACCGTAGGAGACAAATGAGATGGTCCGGTGGTGGACTTCTGTGGGACAGTGGCGCGGCCTGCGCTTTCAGAGCGCTTTCAGGTTTGTCGTGTACCCTCTACCAGGATGCCGGATCTTGAACAGTCCGCTAGAAATTTGGTCTTGAACGGGCGTGTGCTCTGCGTCCTGTGTGTGCTCGTCTACATCGCAGGGCCTCTGTTGGTTCGCGCACAGGCGCAAGATCCTGGCACCAATTCCGGTCCTACCGCTGACGATCGCGCCGCATCTCATTCCATCAGCGGAACCCTGCTCGATCCCTCAGGGGCGGCAATTGCCAAGGCGGATGTCACACTCTTCGGTCCCGCGGCCGACGTTGTCGCGCAGACTACGACCGATGGCGTGGGCGCGTTCCGCCTCGACAATATTGCTCCCGGAAAGTACACGTTGCAGTTTCATGCGGAAGGATTTCGCGACGTCCGCATCGCGGCCGCAGTTACTACCAAGCGATTCTTACCAATCCGCGTGGTTCTGCAGATTTCCGTCGATATGGAGAACGTGACCGTGGCGACGGGAATCGACGTGCCGCTGGTGAGCACGGAAACCTCCGAGAATCAGAACGCGAACGCCATCGATCGCAATGCGCTCGACCGCGTCCCGGTCTTCGACCAGGATTACATCGCTACCATGTCGCGTTTCCTCGACGATAACGCGACCGGCACGAACGGTGTGACCCTGGTGGTCAATGGGATTGAAGCGAACGGGCCGGGAGTCACGCCTTCCGCGGTGCAGGAAGTGAAGATCAACAACAACCCGTATTCGGCCCGCTTCTCGCGCCCGGGGCGCGCGCGCCTGGAGATCATTACCAAGAGCGGGTCTCCGCAATATCACGGCTCGCTGAATTTCATGTTTCGCGACTCGGTCTTCGATGCGAGCAATGCCTTTGCCGTCGTAAAGCCGCCCGAGAGCCGGCAATATTATGAAGGCTCGGTGACTGGGCCGGTCGGGCACAGCAAGCGAACGAGTTTCCTGTTGTCTCTGGACGAGGACCTGCTAAACCAGCAGGACATCATCGACACGAATGCCATCGCGGCCGCCGAGTCGCTCGGGTTCGGTACGATCGCGCAGACGGTCCCCAACCCGACACGTCATTTTTTCGGATCGGGACGCCTCTTTCACGACTTGGCCAACGGAGACCAGTTCTGGATTGGTTACTCCTACGAGCATCGCTCGGCGCAAAACCAAGGCGCGGGCGGCACAACGCTTCCCAGCGCTGCCACCGACACGCGATTTCTGGAACACGAGGTCAACGTCAGCTATCTGCACCAGTTCTCCCCGCACTGGTTGAATCAGGCGAGATTTCTGGTGGGGCACTTCGATTCGCCGGTCTCTAGCATCGTTCCCGACGCGCAGATCGCAGTCTCGGGCCTGTTCACCGCGGGCGGCGCGCAAGCCGACTCCCGCCGCACGGAATACCATTTCGATGGCACCGACTTCGCTACCTACGCGAACGGCAAGCATCAACTGAGCTTCGGCATCGACATCCCTGACATCAGCCGGCGCGGGCTTGATGACTTCACGAATCGCGCGGGCACATACACATTCGCGAGCCAAGGTGACTACTCGGCTGCGGCGCCAGCTACGTATCTAGTGCAAACCGGGCAGGGGCATGTGGCATTTCTGGAGAAGGTGATCGGCCTGTTTGTGGAAGACAATATCCGCATAAGTCCGACTCTTTCCCTTTATGCGGGAGTGCGTTACTACTGGCAGAACTATTTTCATGACGATCCCAATAATTTCGCGCCGCGGGTGGGCTTCGCATACGCGCCCAGCGCGAAAGGGAAAACCGTACTCCGCGGGGGTGCCGGTCTCTTTTACGATCGCACTGGCCCCAGCCCGATCGGCGATCTGATGCACTTCAATGGCGTGAACCTGCAGCGCTTCATCGTGGAATTGCCGCACTACCCGGTGCTTCCGAGCGAAGTAGCGGGAACGCCGACCAGCCTGGTCACACTCGATCCGCGAGCGCACATTCCCTATACACTGCAGTACAGCATTGGCGTGGAGCGGCAGGTGACGGCAAAGAGCACATTCAGCGCGGTATACATTGGTACCCGCGGCATCGGCTCGTTTCGCTCGATCGATGCCAACGCGCCGATCCTCACAGGCGGCACCTACGTCCGGCCAAACGCATCGTTTGGCCAGGTTCGGGAGATGCAATCCGAGGGGTACTTGAAAGGCAACGCCATGGAGCTCACTTTTCGTGGCAAGCCCAGCAAGTATTTCTCCGGGCAGATTCAGTACACGCTCAGCCGCACCGATAACAACACCAGTGGCATTACTTTCTTCCCGGCGAACAGTTACAACGCGGCGGCTGACTGGGGGCGCGCGGACAACGATCGCCTGCACAAATTCGACCTGCTGGCATCGACGCAGCCTTCAAGGTTTTTCACACTCGGAGTTGCGCTATCGCTTTATTCGGGCAAACCGGTCAACATTACGACCGGGGGCGACGACAATCACGACGGCATCCTCAATGACCGTCCTGTGGGCGTCGGGCGTAATACTCTGGCTGGACCCGGCCTGATCGGCCTTGACCTCAATCTATCTCATGATTTTCCCCTTTCCAAAGCCAAGAAAGAAGCGCGGGTGATCTCGGTGTCGCTGAATTCCTTCAACGTGCTGAACCACCCGAACTACGTCAGCTTCATCGGAACGCAAAGTTCGTCACTGTTCGGCAAGCCGGTCGCGGCCCAGCCACCCCGGCGGATGCAGCTGGATGTGCAGTTCAAGTTCTAATCCTGATTCAATAACAAAACCTGATAGGCACGATAAATAGTTTCAATTTCCGCGAAGATGCTGCGGACGGTAGAGTGAGGCGTTCGCGGAACCAGGAAAGTCCCGTTTTCGGAGGAGGAAGACGAAGAGGGCAAAGTTCAAGGACTGAATCTCTCCCAACCCAGAGAAGAGGAATATGATTGGGGAGGCGTTGGCGTACAGGCTGGCCGGGAGTGGCTGCAGTCTTGACGCGGCGACCGCGTGAGGAACGCAGAACAGGACTTGACGACATCATGACGAAGATCGAGGCAGTCATACAAAACTCCAAGCTGGAAGCGGTGAAGGCGGCGTTGCAGGAAGTGGGCGTTGAAGGCATGACGGTACTCGAAGTGCGCGGGCACGGCCGGCAGAAGGGCCATACCGAGGTCTACCGGGGTCGGGAGTACAGCGTGGATCTGATTCCGAAAACGAAGATCGAAATGGTGCTGTCCGACGCAATGGTAGACAAAGCGGTGCAGGCCATCGTGGGCTCGGCGCGCACGGGGAAAATCGGGGACGGCAAAGTCTTTCTGTCGCGGGTGGATGAGGCGATTCGCATTCGCAATGACGAGCGGGGCGAGGGAGCTCTGTAAGCGGGTTTGATCGCGCCTTCTACGACAGGCACCAATAACAGTTTTTGCCGGGACGCAACCGGAAAGCATCTGACAGGCAGCAGTTGAAGCGGCCTTCCCCCAGTGGCAAGCGTCACGGGGTGAATTACTTTCATGATGGCGGCGTCCTCATTGATCAGCGAACTGCGGGGTTCCCTCAGCGACGAATCAGCGCGTATTCAGCGGGAGTTCGAGGCCTCCGGAGACGGGCGCGCGGCCGTGGCGCAACGCACACGGCTGGTGGAAGAAATCCTGGCACGGCTGTGGCGCGATATCGTCTCGCCCGAAGGCACCAAGCCCGCCAACTTTGCCTTGATCGCCACGGGAGGATTCGGCCGGGGATGGCTGTTTCCTTATTCTGATATTGATCTGCTCTTTCTTTTCGGGGACCGCAACGCGGAGCAGGCCTTCAAAGATCCGGTTCGGCGTTTCTCGCAGGAGTTGTGGGATCTGCGTCTGAAGCTGAGTCCGGCGTCGCGACTGCTGAGCGAGTGCGACCGCTACGACCCAAGCAATACTGAGTTCACGATTTCACTGCTCGACTGCCGCTATCTCGCGGGGGACCACGATCTGTTCCGCCGCCTGCACGACAAGGTAATTCCCAAGCTGGTGATGCGGGAATCCAAGGCTCTGCTGCAGGGGCTGGCGGAGGTCACGCGCGAACGGCACGGCAAGTACGGGATGACGCTCTATCATCTCGAGCCGAATTTGAAGGAGGCTCCGGGCGGGTTGCGCGATTGCAACGTGGCCTGCTGGCTTGCCCTGATTTCGGCGATGGACAAGCTGCACGACTGGCCGGATGCGAGTTCGCTGCGTGCTCCGGTGCGCAAGCAACTGGATGCGGCGCTGGATTTTCTCATGTCGGCGCGATGTTTTCTGCACTTTCGGTATGGGCGGGATGACAACACGCTGAGCTGGGAGGCGCAGGACGAGGCGGCGGCCCGCAAGGTTGGTACGCGGAGTGTCGGAGAGACCCATGAGGCTACAGATTCCTCGGAACTCCCCCCCGCAGACTGGATGCGGATTTATTTCAAGCATGCGCGAGCGGTGCAGCGCACGGTAGCACAACTGCTGGAAGAAATTCCGGAGGCCTGGTCGGCGTTGTACCGGCAGGTGCAGAGCTGGCGATCACGGCTTACCACGCCCGATTTTTCCGTAGTGGATGGTCTCATCTTTTTGCACCAGCCTTCGGCGCTGCAGGATCCTGAAGTGTTGTTACGACTGTTCCACTTCATGGCTCATCACGGGGTGAAGTTGAGTGCGACCACGGAGTACCGCATCGAGCAGGCGCTTCCAGCACTGGCGTCGATGCCTCCCCGGGGAGCGGAGCTCTGGCTCTACCTGCAGGAGACTCTGCTGCAGCCGCACGCCGCGGACGCGCTGCGCGCCATGCACTCGCTGCGCTTATTGACGCTGCTGCTGCCGGAGCTGAAGCTCATTGACTCGCTGGTGGTACGAGATTTCTATCATCGCTTCACAGTGGACGAGCATTCGTTCCTGGCGATCGAGAGCCTGCACCGGCTGAAGCAGTCGCAATCGGAGTGGGACAAGCGTTACGCAGGACTACTCGGTGAGCTGGAAAGCCCGGAACTGCTGTATCTGGCCTTCCTACTGCACGACACGGGGAAGGGTGTGCCCGGGGGCGATCACGTGGAGGCCAGCCTGGAGATTGGAGGCCGCGCCATGGACCGGCTGGACGTGGATCCGAAGGAGCGGGCCGAAGTGCTGTTTTTGATCGGCAATCACCTGGAGATGTCGTCGGCGCTACGGCGCGACATTTTTGATTCCGAAACGGTGGCGGCATTTGCGGTCAAGGTGGGAACGCCCGAGCGCTTGAAGATGCTCTGCCTGATGACTTATGCCGACATCAAGGCGGTGAATCCGGAGGCATTGACGCCGTGGAAGGCGGAGAACATCTGGCAACTCTACATGGGGGCCGAGAACTACCTGAACCGCAGCGCCGACCAGCGGGTGCATGCGGATGTGAATGACGAAAAGCTGGCGCGGTTGCGGTCGCTGGCTCCGGTGACCAGCAGCAAGTTCAAGGAGTTTCTGGAAGGATTTCCGCAGAGATATTTGCTGGTCCACGCCGCCGAAGAAGTGATGCGGCACATGGGGATGGCCGACGAACTGGGCACGAATCCGGTGCAGGTCGATCTGAAGCGCGGGCGGCACTGGTACGAGTTGACGCTGGTCACGAGAGATCGTCCGTTTCTGTTCGCGAAACTGGCGGGCGTGCTGGCTGCGTGGGGGATGAACATCGTGAAGGCCAACGCGTTCTCGAATGAGGCGCGGACGGTGGTCGACACGCTTTACTTCACCGACCGTTTTCGGACGCTGGAGTTGAATCTTTCGGAGTGGGAGCGGTTCAATCGCAGCGTGACCGATGTGCTGCTGGGCGAGGCCGATCTGCAGAAGATGCTGCGCGACCGGCAGCGCTCGGAGAAGGGCGCGATCGCGAAGGTCAAGGTGGAAACGAAGATTGAATTTGACGACTCGTGCTCGTCGACGAGCACGCTGGTGCAGGTGATCACGCAGGACCGTCCGCGACTGCTGCACCGGATTGCGTCGTGCCTGTCAGATCAGGAGTGCAATATTGAGATCGCGCTGATCGATACCGAGGGGCAGATGGCGATTGATACGTTTTATCTGACCTCGGGGGGAGCAAAACTCAAGGTTGAGCATTGTCGACGCGTGGAGAAGGCGCTGGTGGAGGAGTTGTGGGGGGAGTAGAGTCGCCGGTTCAGCAGCGCCGGAGCCGGACGGATCTCCAAAATCACCACACAAACCCGGCATTGGGAACGCCGGGCTACTGTCAGGCACCCTACGGGATGCCACTCTTTTAATTGCGCATTCCTACTTCGCTGAAAACTTGAACACCGTCTTCGACTTGAATGTTTCTCCCGGCTTCAGGGTTGTGCTCGGGAAGTCCGAGTGATTCGGCGAGTCTGGGAAGTGCTGGGTCTCGAGGCAGAATCCGTAGCGCCGTTTGTAGACGAGGCCCTTCTTTCCGGTGACCGTGCCGTCGAGGAAATTTCCGGTGTAGAACTGCACGCCGGGCTGCGTGGTCGAAACTTCTAGTACACGGCCGCTCGTAGGTTCGTACATGCGCGCCGCCAGCACGAGGCCGTCGTCTTTGCTCTTGCGGTTGATGACCCAGTTGTGGTCGTAGCCGTGGCCGAGAACCATCTGATCGTAGCTGTCGTCGATGCGGGCGCCGACTTTGGTAGACGTGGTGAAATCGAGAGGCGTTCCCTTGACGGGGCGCAGTTCGCCGGTCGGAATGAGATTCTTATCAACCGGAGTAAAACGGTCGGCATTGAGCATGAGTTCGTGATTCAGGATGTCGCTGGTGCCTTGGCCGGCGAGATTGAAATAGCTGTGCTGGCTGAGATTGATGACCGTGGTCTTATCGGTGGTGGCTTCGTAGTCGATGACGAGTTCGTTTTCGTTGGTCAGAGTGTAAGTGACCCGCAGCTTCATGTTGCCGGGGAAGCCGTCGTCGCCGTCTTTGCTGAGGTAGGTGTACGTGACACCGGCGTTGCCTTTCAGGGGTTCGCCGTCCCAGACAACTTTGTTGAAGGTCTTGTCGGTGCCGCCGTGCAGCGTATTCGGGCCATCATTCTTGGGCAACGTGTAGGTCTTGCCGTCGAGAGTGAAGGTGCCATTGGCGATGCGGTTGGCGTAGCGTCCGACAATCGCGCCAATATAGGGCGGATTCGGAACGTAACCTTCGAGGTTTTCGTGGCCGAGGACGATGTCGGCGAACTGGCCTTTGCGGTCGGGGACGCGGATCGCAACAATGATGCCGCCATAATTCATCGTGTCGACTTCAACACCGTTTGCATTGGTGAGCGTGTACAAAGTGATGGGCCTCCCATCCTGCGTGCCAAATGGTTTCTGTTGCACTGCTTGCTCATGTCGTTTGCTGGCTTGCGCGAGGGCGGTCCCGCCGATCGATACGCTGAGTAGAACGGTGACGCATAAGGTCGCGAGGTGTCTTGGCATCATGCCGGAAAGTGTACTACGACGCCAGCGTTCGTGCCGTGCGGACCGACACCCCGGTCGAGCTTCGCTCGACCGGACATCCGGGGGCGGCTGTCCCCACATTTGGTCGTTGAAACGCTCACTTCGTGTACGGCCATTGCGCTTTCGTGAACAGCGCTCCATCGATCCATATGGTCTGTCCGCTGATAAACGATCCTCCCTTGCTGGCGAGGAAAACGACCGTCGGTGCAATATCGGCAGCCGTGCCCACGCGATCCAATGGGGTCAGCTTCGACCAGGTGCCCGCATAGTCCGGATCCTCGGCGCGGGTACGCTCGGATTCAATCGAACCGGGCGCAATGCAGTTTACCCGGATCCCATACTGGCCGAGTTCAACGGCGGCCTCTTTGGTGAACATCTCAATTCCGCCCTTGCTCGCTGTATAGGCCACCAGAGATGGGAATGCGAGTTTGTTGCATCCGGATCCCAGGTTCACGATCGCACCTCCTCCGGCGTCTTTCATATGCCGGGCGGCTTGCTGCGTGCACAGGAAGCAGCCTTTCAGGTTGGTGTCGACCACGAGGTCCCATTCCTCTTCCGTCACTTCGAGAAGCGGTTTCCAGGTTTGTACTCCAGCATTGTTGACCAAAAGATCAAGCCGGCCGAAAGCGGCGATCACGCGGTCGAACATCGCCGTCACCTGGGTGCTGGACCGAATGTCGGCTTCGACGGCCAGCACGGCGTGTTGCACGCCGCCTTGCAGGGCGCGAATCTCAGCGATGGTCGCATCCACCATGGGCACCGGATCGTTGTAGTAGTTAACGGCAACGCGGTATCCGTTCCGTGCCAATTCGAGGGCAATTTCTTTCCCGATTCCGCGGCTGGCTCCGGTCACCAGAGCTGTCTGGGCTTGCGACATGGTCACCTCGATGGATTGCATGAGATCACTGCGAAGAGATCATAACGAACCGCAGAAGAGAAGTGGTAAGAGTACCAATTGCGTTTGTGATGCAGTTTGAGTTTGGAGAAAAGGATCTTGCAGGCGAGATAGCCGGCCCTTGGGAGTTACCTCGCGAGATCCCTCCTCCGGCTGAACTGCGCCTGCGTCGGGATGACGCCTCGAAAAAGGAGGCCAGAAGTTCTAGTCACGCGCTCCGGCGAGGGACGTCTTCGATTCCACCTGGATGCGGCAGGAATCGCATAGGGCGCTCTCGCGCAGGTCGATCCACTCTACGGAATGAGAGGAGGCCATGACGCAGCGGTAGTCCTGGCAGTGGCGGAGATCCAGAGTGTGGCCCAACTCGTGGACGGATTCTTTAAGGAGGCGCTGGCCGAGCAGGGCATCATCCCGATCGAGTCCGTAGAACTCCTGGTGCAAGCGGTGGGTGGAAACCAAGGCGCACGGGCCGCCCATTTGGGCTTCTCCGAAAACGTACTTCAGGATTGGGATGTAGAGATCGATATCGGCAATGGCAAGGAAACGCCAGTCATGCGGACGCACCAGAGCCTGCATGCGCTGCAGGAGTTCGGAGGAATGATATTGCTGGCGCTCGGCGTGATATGAAGGGGTGGGATCGAGTTCGAAGGGAAGAATCTCGCAGGCAACATGGAGCTGCCGGGGAATGGCGGCACGCAAATCCCGCAGCAGTGAGGCATCTATCTTGCCGACCGGAAGCAGATGCACCATGTTCATTTGAGCAGATTCTTCCACGCCAGTTTCATCGCGTGCCGTAGATCGATTCGACGTCGAGCGTCAGTTTCGAGCCTCCACTGGAGCGCGCGTCCAGCCGTAGCGCTTGAGTTTGTGATGGAGCGTGACGCGATCGATGTCCAGGACCTCGGCGGCGCGGCTCTGATTGCCGCCGCACTCCTCGAGAACGCGCAGGATATGGGCTCGCTCAATTTCATCCAGACTCTTGCCGGCTGCAGCGATGCCCGGTTGGGTCTTGAAGATAAAATCCTGTTCGCGAAGTTCTGGCTCTTGCGCGACCACCATGGCGCGCTCGACGGCGTTTTCGAGTTCCCGCACATTGCCCATCCACGGCTGCTGCTGCAACTGATCCATGGCTGCGGACGAAATGCGCGTGACGTGCTTGTTCATGGCCAGCGCAAACTTGCGGACGAAATGTTCGACCAGCGGGGGAATGTCTTCGCGGCGCTCCCGCAATGCGGGCAGCTCGATCCGGAACACGTTCAGCCGGTAGAAAAGATCGGGACGGAACGTGCCCTCTTCGATCATGCTTTCGAGATTCTTGTTGGTGGCCGCCACGCAACGAAAGTCAACCTTGATGACCTGGTTGCCGCCGACGCGCGTGATCTCGCGCTCTTGCAGGACGCGCAGCAGATCGGTCTGCGTCTTCAGACTGATGTCGCCGATCTCGTCGAGAAATACAGTGCCGCCTTCGGAGATTTCGAATTTTCCCTTCTTGCGGTATTGCGCTCCGGTAAACGCGCCTTTTTCGTGGCCAAAGAGCTCACTCTCCAGAAGAGTTTCGGTCAGCGCGCCGCAGTGGATAGCGACCAGAGGATGAAACCGCCGCATACTCGCGGCGTGAATGGCGCGAACCACCAGTTCTTTGCCGGTCCCGCTCTCGCCGGTGATCAAGACATTCGCATCGGTGGGTCCGACGGTTTCGATCGCCTGGAACACTTTGCGCATGGCTGGACTTTGCCCCACGAGATCGCCCGGGCGCGTGATTTCCGCAACCGTCTCGCGCAGGCGGACGTTTTCTTTTTCCGCGCGGCGATGGGCCAGAGCTTTTTTCACCAGGTGCGCGATCTCGTCTGGGTCGAGCGGCTTGCTGACGTAGTCATATGCGCCGTTCTTCAGGGCGGTGACTGCGGTTTCGACCGAGGCGTAGCCGGTCATCATGATGACGATGAGGTCGGGATCCATCTCATGCAGGCGGCGTTGTAACTCGATGCCGTCGGTGCCGCGCATCTTGATGTCGAGCAGCGCGAGTTCCCACTTATTCTCGGCCATGCGGGTGAGCGCGTCGCTGGCGCTTTCGGCAGTTCCGATTTCATAGCCTTCTTCGCGGAACCATTTTCCCAGAGAATCGCGGACGCTGAGTTCGTCATCGACGATCAGGAGCTTGCCTTGTGTTTCCACTTTGAATCACCTCCCGCTAGCGGTAGCGGCAATTTCATTGGCCGGGGATGGAGCGACCTTCTCGCGCTCCGCATCCCAGGGCAGAGTTACCGTAAACGTGGTGCCCCGGCCCTCCTCGGACTGCACTTCGATGTTTCCGTTGTGGCGTTCCAAAATGCTGTGGCTGATGGCCAAGCCCAGGCCGACGCCGCGTCCTGTCTCTTTTGTGGTGAGAAAGGGTTCAAAGATGCGCGACAGAATTTCGGGCGGAATGCCGGAGCCGTCGTCGCGCACCACGATGCGCGCGCAGTTGGGTTCGTGGCCGAAACTGGTCGAGAGCCATAGATTGCCGCCTTGGGGCAGGGCGTCGAGAGCATTCATGACGAGCGCGAGGATGACTTGCTCGATCTGCGCGGCATCGCAGACGACCGGGGGAAGATCGGGATCGAGTTGCGGCTGCACTTGAATTCCCGCAAGATCCAACTGGTGCTGCACCAGGCGCAGGGAACGCTCGACCACCTGATTCAAGTCGGCCGGCTGCAAATTGATGGGCGTGGTGCGGGAAAATGTCAGAAGATTCTTGACCAAGTCGCCGCAGCGGCGGCTCTCGGAAGCGATAAGGTCGAGGGAGTCGCAGATTTCCTGCCTGTGGGCCCGGCCGCCGTCATCGCGGTCGATCCACTTACGCAGCAGCTTTGCGTAGGTGAGGATGCCCGAGAGCGGGTTGTTGATCTCGTGCGCGAGTACAGCGGCCATTTTGCCGATGGAGGCCATCTTCTCGGTGTGCAGCGCATGCTCGTGGGCGCGCGTGAGTTCCCGCGTCTTTTGCTCGACGCGCTGTTCGAGCGAGTGGGTCCAGGTAAGGTTCTCGTTGTGTTCCGCCTGCAGCTGCCGACTCATGCCGTTGAAGGAACTGGCGAGTTCGCCGATTTCGTCTTTGGACCGCACGTCAATCTGGTAGCCGAGGTCGCCGGCCGCGAGGCGCTCGGTGCCGCGCTCCAGTGCCTTCACTGGCCGGCCCACGACTTCCCAAACAAAGAACCAGCTCAGGACGGCAATCAACAGCAGGGCACAGCCGGTGTAGGCAATCATGCGGCGGCTGCTTTCGGCGACTTGCACATCGGTCTTGGCGAGAGACAGATTGGTGTCGAGCACGCCGAGAATCCGCTGCTCCGCGGGATGCGCATGGCAGGCGGCGTTGGAGCAGGCCGGCTGATTTTCGATTGGAGTGATGATGCCGAGGACGCGTGCCCCCGCGGCGTTGCGGTAAATGCGGAAACGGTCCGGGCGATTCAGACGGGCCAGAGGTTGAGACTGGGCGTGGCAGGCGTAGCAGGCTTCGGCCGTTTTATCGACAACATGGCTCTCTTCGGCGGAATCCGTGGTATAGGTGATTCTGCCTTCCTGATCGAAGATACGGATCTTCTCCATGCCGGGCTCAGCCGCCATGGTCTGGATCGAGCGGTATAAACCCTCGCGATTGTTGCGCAGCATGTAGTCGGTGGTGCTGTGCTTGATGATGTCGCTGACCCGTTCCGCGCTGAGCAGGGTGCTTTGCTCCAGATGCTGGCGGTGCAGTCGGACGTTGAGATAGCCCAGCAGAGCGAAGATCACGACCATGGCGCCGAGCAAAAGTATGTTGAGCTTGGCGCTGAGAGTCAGCGTCAGGCGCGTCCATCGACTGCGAGTTGGTTCAGTCTCCTGCATGCTCCATGACCGGCGAAACGTCCGGCAACGCGCGCTCGTTTTCCATTGCCGGTTCCTGCATGAGTTCTTCCTTGGGGAAGATCGGCAAGTACTTCACCGCCAAGCCGAAGAGGGCGAAGCCGGCTGCGATGATCATGCCGGTGACCGCCAACTCCGTCCATTTGGGGAAGTAGCGGACGCCGGTGGACCCTTCGAATCCCGTGATGCTCACGTTCATGCGGTTCGTAATGAAACCAAGAACCACGAGCACGGCGGCGAAGTAGAGGCCGTTGGCGCTGGATCGCACTCTGGGTTGTAACAACAGCGCCAGGGGAAGGATGATGCAGAGAGAGATCTCCAGCCAGAAAAGGTACATCTCGTACCCTGGCTGCAGGGCCAGTTTGAGCACGCCGCGATTCGCCAGGTCTTCGAAGCGGAGGATGGCATAGACCCCGAGTACCACCACCAGAACACGGCCCAGTTCCTGCAGGACAGGTAGCACCAGTTGCAAGCCGAAATGCTTGGAGCTCATCGACGATTCGAAAATCGTCATGGCCAATCCCACGGCAATGGCGGAAAGGAAGAAGAACACCGGGAGCAGCGGGGTATACCACAAGGGGTAAAGTTTTTCGGGGACAATCAGATAGAGAGTGCCGAGAGAAGATTGATGCAGCGTGGAGAGAATCACACCGCAAATCACCAGAGGAATCAGAATGGCGCGCACCACCTTGAGGGGCTTTTGCAGGTTGAAGCGCTCCAGCACGATGGGCGAGAACTCGAGCGCGAGCACCGTGGTGTAGAGCATTACGCAGTACGCGACTTCGAACATGACGGAATGGGGATTCCGCATGATGAGCGGATGCCAAATGTTGTAGGGCTTGCCCAGATCGAACATCAGGGCCGCGGAGACCAGGATGTAGCCGAGGAATGCCGTGAGAATCGTCGGCCGGATAATAGAGTGCAAGCGCTTGATGTTGAGGATGTGGACCGCAGCGGTGAGAGTGAATCCGCCGGCAGCCAGCATGACGCCGCAAAGCACGTCGAAGCTCACCCAGATGCCCCAGGGGAATTGATCGCTGAGATGGGTGGAGGCGCCGAGACCCTGCGTGAAGCGGACAAAGGTGGCGTAAAGGCCGGCGGCCATCAAGAACAGGAAAACGAGTTTCCAGAAAGTGAACTTGAACGACGTGGCGTGCGCTGTCGTTGATCTGAACGTCATGCCTTCCTCCCATTCTTGTTCTTGTTGTCGACTGCCGGCTTTGGGTCTTCGGCCAGTGCGACTTCTTCGCGGCGGTGCGTGATCCACCAGATGCCGCCCAGTACCATTCCTCCCAGCGGAACGAAGTCGGGAATGTGGGATAGAACCCGGTAGGTGAGCATGGGCATGGGGTCTTTAGAAAGGTTGCTGCGATAGCCGAAGGTCTCGAACGGAACGGCCGACAGCAGCAGGACCGAGGTACCCCCGACTTCCTCCAGTCCGTAGATGTGATCTACATAGTTGCTGGGGTTGTCGCGGAGCCGTTTCCGAGCCTCGGCAATCAGCTCGTCGCGCTCGCCGAACTTGGTGGCGCCGGTGGGGCAGATTTCCGCGCATGCGGTCGGTTTTCCCTGAGCAACCCGATCGGGGCACATGGTGCACTTTTGCACCTTCGGCACAAGCTTTCCCCATTCATACTTCGGCACGCTGAAGGGGCACGCGACCATGCAGTAGCGGCAGCCCATGCACTTCGACGCGTCGTAGGTGACGGGGCCGAGCGCGGTTTTCTGCAGCGCGCCCACCGGGCAAACCGAGGCGCAGGAAGGATCGTTGCAATTCATGCACAAGCGGCGCATAAACTTTTCGCCGCGCGTGAGCACGACCGTCATCTTGTGGGCGGACTGTATTTCTTCGGCCGCGATGGCGTCGTCGTAAGGGAGTTTGTTCTGTCCGGCGCAGGCCTGTTCGCACTGCTTGCAGCCGATGCAAACCGTGGAATCATATAAGAGTGCTTTGCTCATGAAGTATTTCTCCGGGCATGGCTGTCCGAACTGAACAGAGTCGTCCGGAAAATCCTTTCGACCGACGCCTGAGCTCTGTGAGGAAGAGAAGGAGCGATTACCGGCGTAACCGCAGACGGGAATCGTACCGTTTACAAGCTGCTTACCTCAACAGATCGGAGGCTGTCGCGAAATTCAGCAGCTTCAGACAGCTAAGATTCTCAACAATTAAGGAATCCTCAGCCGTGACGTGCATCACTTCTGCGCGTGACGCTGGTCAATAGAGTTTTCAGGTCAGACTAGGTGCCCTACGCGTTGTTTTTTGCAGCAGCATGGTGATGCGAATCGCATCGGTCACTCGCTTTGGGTCAACTTGTTGATAGCAAACTAGTTCGAACTGGCGGCCTGCCGCGATTCCCGCAGATAGCTTCATTTCCTGTTGAGATGTTCATCATCAGGCGATGCTGTATTTCTTCGCAGACTTCGCGCCCGCGTCGGTGCTCTTCTCGGTATCCCATTGACAGCGCATGGGATGCACCGCGCGGCCTGGCGTATTCCGCAGCGCGTTCAAGTTTGGTCTGGCGATTGCTTTTAGGAAAAGTGTGAGTGACCCAGAAGGAAAGGGAACTCCGGGCGAGGTGGGTTATGACAGTCATCATGGTACTACTGACATTCGCAATCTTCTTACTGATTGATTACGTGCGCGGACAAAAACAGCTGGTGAAGCAGCCTGTTCTTCGGACAGCCCTGCGGGAAGTGGCGTCGCGTGTCGTTCCGGCGATGGTCGCCGGCTTCCAGGTTCCAGAAAACGTCCGCTATCATGCCGGGCACACCTGGGCGCTGAGTGAGAGCCGCGAACTGGTACGGGTGGGCATCGACGATTTCGCATCGAAGCTGGTGGGGAAGATCGAAAGCATCGCCTTGCCGCAGCGCGGACGCTGGGTTCGCCAGGGACAGAAGATTTGGACGATTTTCCGCGACGGCAAGTCGGTGGATATGGTTTCGCCGATCGAGGGGACCGTGACCGCTATCAACGAAGCAGTCATGAGAGATCCGGAACTGGCCCGCAAAGATCCGTACGGAGAGGGCTGGTTGCTGACGGTGCAGGCCCCCGATTCCACGATCAACTTCCGCAACCTGATGGGCGGCACGCTGGCGCGGTTGTGGACCGAATCGTCCGCCCTGCGGCTACAGAGCAGGTTCCCGATGGCAGTCGGCGCGATGGCACAGGATGGCGGCGTGGCGGTCGATGACATCACCGCGCACATGCCGGACGAGGACTGGGCCACTCTGACCAAAGAATTCTTCCTGTCCTAGCACGCGGTCAGAAACACGGTTGAGCAGGCCTCGCCCGACCTCCATGTACAGCCGCCCGGGGTTGATCCCGGGCGGCTTTCTTTTTGCTATGGGGGAGGAACTAATCGGACAAGACGTCTTCCGTGACAGGACGCGAGAAGGCACGAAAGATCCACGTGCCTACCACCACCGCGGAAGTCAACATGATCACTCGCAAGTACTGTGCAACGGGCAGAGTGGAGTCTCCAAAGATAGTGCGCAGCAAGCCGAACGTCGCACTGCTGGCGCAGAGAGCGAAATACACACGCTCCTTCGCGCAACGCGCAACACTTACCAGCCAGGCGAGGATCGACGCGACCGCCAGGTAAATCCCAATCAAAATAAAATCGGCCGTGGCGCCGAAACCAGGCAGCAAAACTCCAGCTTTCGGCGAAGCGAAGCCGTGCAGCGCAATCCCCAGGAAAACGAACGAGTGGATGAGTGCGATCAGGGCACGCTTGCGATTGGTAAGGACCCCAAAGTCGTTCATAAATGGCTGATTCAGTTTCGCCTGTCAGGCGTGAATTATCGTGTGACGAGTCGCACCGCAACCTGTGATTTACGTCACAAAAACGGCTGCGGGCGCGGTCTGGTAACGCGCCATCCACAGTGGTACCATCGCGGGCGATATGACCTTCCGAAGCCTCGTTCTCGCCTCCGTACCGCTGCTGTTGTTGGATATCGCCGGCAAAGCCGCGGGCCAGTCTCAGCCTGCGCCTGCTCATCCCATCGTGCTGCACGCGGCGCGCCTGCTGGACGTGAAGACTGGCCATATGGTCAAGCCCGGGGAAATCCTGGTGCAGGGCGAGCGCATCGTCGAAGTGGGTGCATCGGTCAAGCATCCGGCTGGCGCCGAGATGATCGACCTGGGGGATCGCACCCTGCTCCCGGGATTGATTGATGCCCACATCCATCTCTTTCTCCATCCGGGCGCGGAGGATCTACAAACTGTACAGGAATCCGTGCCACAGCGCACGATCACGGCCACCTTGGCAGCGCGAGACGATCTGATGGCGGGCTTCACCGCAGAGCGCGACATGGGGACCGAAGGTGCGGGCTCGGCGGACACCGCCGTGCGCAATGCGATTGATGAAGGGCGCATCCCGGGGCCGCGACTGCGCGTCAGTGGGAACGCGATCAACATCCTCGGCGGACACGAGGATGCTATCGGATATAACCCGGAGCAGCACGTTCTGCCCAACGCGAATTATGCCAACAGCCCGGACGAACTGGTTGCCGTGATGCGGCAGCAGTTCAAGGAAGGCGCTGACTGCATCAAGATTTATGAGACGGGGGCGGATTCGCTTCGAGATGGAAAACTCTCGACCCCGTATCAATACACGGAACCGCAACTGGAAGCGGCGGTAAAGGAAGCGGCGCGTGTGGGCCGACGCGTGGCGGTACATGCCACCGGAGAACCGGGAACGTTTTTCGCCGCGCAGGCCGGAGTGGTTTCGATCGACCATGCCGATCAGTTGAGCGACGAGACGATGCGACTGATGAAGGAAAAGCAGATTTTCGCCGTGCCGACATTCACGATCTTCGAGTATTTTGCCGAGCACTCGGCCACCCCAGAGCAGGGCGCGCACCAGCATCAGATGATCGAGTTGAAGGCGCAGGAATTCAAGAAGCAGATCGCGGCCGGAGTGCCAATGACCGTTGGATCCGACGTGGGACCGTTTCCCCATGGCACCCAGGCGCGCGAGTTTGTGCTGATGGTGAAATATGGCATGTCGCCGTTGGCCGTTCTGCAGGCTGATCTGTTGAATGGGGCAAAGTTGCTCGGCTGGGAGGGCCAGATCGGAGCCTTAGAGCCGGGGCTTCTGGCGGACATCATCGCGGTGCAGGGCGATCCGCTGCAAGATATTGGTGTGCTGCAGAATGTCGGTTTCGTAATGAACGGCGGCGTTGTTTATAGGAAATAAGAACGCTCTGTGTGCGAGGAGTAAATCACTGCCCCAGACGTGCAAAAGAGTGCATACCGGCCGGCATTCTCATTAGAAACGAAAACTAAGCAGTTCATTGTGAGTGGGTTGCGGCATTTCTAATGTCGGATACGCGGCCACCCGCTTGCGCCTTTCTGAGTGCTACGCCGTCCGCGGCGGGCACCTATGACTTTCCGCAGACTCTCTGATTTCCTCCGTTTGAGCACCATTGTGCTGGTTGTCAGCGCTTTTTGTCCGACTCTACATGCGCAAGCTCTGCTCGCATCAGCAACCGTTCCGGAGGCACCAACTCCGGCGATTGAACCCGTGTCGCCGGTTGTTATCACGCCCCCGGTCGTGAGCGTCGAACACAAGTTCTGGGACAAGCAGAATCGCGTGTTGTTCATCGCCGCCGCAGCTTCGAATGGCGCCGATTTTGCGGTGACCCGCGCTAACCTGCAGAGTGGCGGACAGGAACTGAATCCTGTGGTGCGGATGTTCGGACGCTCCACGCCCGGCCTGGCGATGAACTTCATCGGGGAAACCGCGGGAGTAATCAGTCTCAGCTACTTCTTCCACAAGACCGGCCATCACAAAATGGAGCGCCTCGTCTCCGTAATCAACATCGGAAGCTCGGCTGGCGCTGTAGGCTTCGGGCTGGCGCACCGCTAAAGTAAATCCGGCTAGTCCTCTCAGACCTCTTGAACCCCCGCGCAATGCGGTGCCCACGAGACAGTCTTGTCCTGCTCTCCGCGGCCTAAAGACCATTCAGACGCCCGTATATTGGTACTATTACTTGACGAATTGGCAGGTTGGACGGTGCGCGTCGCCGCCGGGACGTGGAGGAATGAACCGAATATGAAAATCGCAAAAGATGTCACAGAGCTGGTTGGCCATACGCCGCTGGTGCGGTTGAACAAGGTCACGGAAGGCTGCGTGGCCGAGGTGGTGGCGAAGCTCGAGAGCCAGAATCCCCTGGCCAGTGTGAAAGACCGCATCGGTGTAAGCATGATCGCTGAGGCCGAGCGCGAGGGAAAGATCCAGCCCGGCAAGACCGTGCTGATTGAGCCGACCAGCGGCAACACGGGAATCGGTCTCGCGTTTGTCGCCGCGGTGAAAGGTTACAAGCTGATTCTCACCATGCCCGAAACCATGAGCCTGGAGCGGCGCGTGCTGCTGCTGGCCTTTGGCGCGGAGATCGTGCTCACTCCCGGCCCACGTGGGATGCCGGGCGCAATTCTCAAGGCAAAAGAAATCCTCGCCAACACGCCCGGCGGCTACATGCTGCAGCAATTCGACAACGCTGCAAATCCGAAGATTCACTTCGAAACGACCGGTCCTGAGATCTGGGACGACACCGACGGACGCGTCGACATTCTAATTTCGGGCGTGGGCACCGGCGGAACGATTACCGGAATCTGCCAGTACATCAAGCCCAAGAAGCCTTCCTTCAAAGCTGTAGCGGTCGAGCCCGCGGACAGCGCAATTCTTTCTGGCGGCAAGCCGTCACCCCATAAGATTCAGGGCATCGGCGCCGGCTTCGTTCCCAGCATCCTGCGCCGGGACCACATCGACGAAGTCATCACGGTGACCAATGACGAAGCCATCAACATGGCGCGCCGGCTGCCGCTCGAAGAAGGATTGTTTGTCGGGATCTCTTCCGGAGCCGCCGTGGTCGCGGCTCTAAAAGTGGCGCAGCGGGCGGAGAATAAAGGGAAGCTGATCGTGGTGATTCTGCCATCTTTCGGCGAACGCTATTTGAGCAGTATTCTGTTTCAGGAATTGCGGGAAAAGGCGTTGCAGATTCCCACGGCTGCCCTCCCGGCCTGATCGGCAAACGAGACATCCATGCCGCACATGCTGGCGCTAATTCGCGAAGACGTGGCCAACGTGGTGGAGCACGATCCCGCGGCCAAGTCCCGTCTGGAAGTGTACCTCTGCTACTCCGGACTGCATGCGGTTTGGTTCTACCGCATGAATCACTGGCTGTGGAACCATAACGCGTTCTTATTGGGGCGAATGCTGTCGCAGGCCGCCCGCTTCCTTACTGGAATCGAAATTCATCCGGGAGCCAAGATTGGACGGCGGTTGTTCATCGATCACGGCCACGGTGTCGTGATCGGCGAGACGGCGATCGTCGGCGATGACGTGACTCTATACCAGGGCGTGACCCTGGGAGGCACAGGCAAAGAGCACGGCAAGCGGCATCCCACCATCGAAGACAACGTGGTCGTCGGCGGTGGAGCGAAGATTCTGGGCAACATCACCGTGGGAAAGAACTGCCGCATCGGCGCCGGTTCGGTGGTGCTGCGCAACGTCCCCGACAATTCAACCGTTGTCGGCGTGCCCGGGCATATCATCTTCCGCGAAGGCAAACGCGTGGTGATTACCGATCCCAAACAGATCAACGACCCGCTGTCGGAGGCTCTGGCTTCGGTGGCGACGGAAGTACATAACCTCCGCGAACGCGTCCAACAACTCGAAGGCTCCGAGGCAAAAAGTGAACCGCTCTCGGAGTCGATGCAGCGGATCATGGAAGACGTCGACTACCAGATTTAGCGCGGCCGACCATAAAACCGCCGCTGCGATTCCCGGTCGAGGAGAAATCCACATGAGGAAATGGATCGTTCCAGTAGTACTTCTGGCGGTACTGACGTCCCTTGGCTTGACGGCGGACAAAGCCGACAAGAAAGACGAGAAACCGAAGCCCGCCCAATCCATCGACGAACTGAAGCAGCAACTGGAGAAAATCCTCAAGGACACGCACACGCCGGGAGTATCGGTGGCCATTGTGCATCGCGAGGGACCGGAGTGGGTCGCCGGATTGGGCACAGCGGACGTGGCCAGCTCTCGTCCCGCCACCGCGAATACGCTGTTCCGCATTGGGTCAACGTCGAAGGCGTTTACTTCCCTGTCGATCCTGATGCTGGCCGATCAAGGGAAGGTCTCGCTCGACGACCCTGTTCACAAGCTGGTTCCCGACCTGTGGTTTGAAAATCGATGGGAAGCGACCGATCCTATTCGAGTCGTCAATTTGCTCGAGCACACTACCGGTTGGGACGACATGCACCTGCGCGAGTATGCGAAAGACGCTCCCGGCATGACGCTCCGCGAAGGACTGGAGTACGACCACCATTCACGCGTTTCGCGCTGGCGTCCCGGCACGCGCATGGCCTACTGCAACTCCGGCCCACCGGCGGCCGCCTACATTGTCGAGAAACTGACTGGTCAGCGCTTCGAAGATTTCGTGGAGCAGAATTTATTTCGTCCGATCGGGATGAAGACCGCGACGTACTTCGAGTCGTCCCCGGGCACTGCCACCACGCTTTACCACAACGACGGCAAAACTCCCTATCACTACTGGAACATTCTGTTGCGCCCCGCCGGGTCCATCAACGCTTCCGCGAATGACATGGCGGCCTATGTGCAGTTCTATCTGAATCGTGGTGCAGTGAGCGAGAAGCAGATTGTTCCTGCATCCGATGTCGATCGCATGGAGATTCCCGCCAGCACCTGGGCCGCACGAGACGGAATGAAATCCGGATATGGCCTGAGTAACTATTGGAATGTGGAAGACGGCTTCGTCTATCACGGGCACGACGGAGGCGTCGAAGGCGGTCTCACCGAGATGGCTTATATGGCCGATTACAACGTGGGCTATTTCTTTAGCATTAATACCGGCAATGGAGATGCCTTCGACAAAGTTGCCAAGGCGATCCGGGCGTACGCAACGAACAAACTGCAGAAACTCGCAATGCCCGCGGTTGCGCCGCTGCCGGCGGCCGCGGCCGAGTACGCCGGTTGGTATGTGCCGGATTCGCCGCGCGTCGAACTCACGCATTTCTTGGAGCGTCTGGTTGGAGTCACTTTGGTTCGCGTCAAGGACGGCAACCTGCGTCTCGACCTACTGGGTGCGTGGAACGACACGTATGCCCCCGTGGCGGGCGTGCAATTCCGTCACGTTCCCAAGAAGAAGGAAGATGCGCCCGATCCGGTGGCGACGTTCGTATTGCTGTCACCGAACGAGGAAGGCCGGTTTCTGCAGGTTGGGATCGGCACGGTGATGAAACGCATTCCGGCCTGGCTGGCGATCACGCAGATTCTCGCGACCGTCTTTGTGGAGCTATCGATATTGTCGATCCTGTTGTATGCGCCGTTCTGGATTCTCGGTGGACTCAGCAAGAGGCGCCGCCGCCCGGCCGAGCGTGCGATGCGCCTCTGGCCGCTTGTCGCGGTGCTCAGCCTGGTTGCATTTGTGGGCGTCTTCATCCTCTGCAGCGACGACCTCATTGACCGTTTGGGGAATATGACGGGTTGGTCTGTTGCCATATTCCTAATAACGCTGCTGTTCGGGCTAGCCTCCCTGGGGAGCGCGATCTCCGTGTGGCGGGCGCAGGTTGAAACGGTTCGCCGTGGCGTTCGCAGGTTTTCGATGATTGTTACCGTGGCCCTGCTGATTGCCGCTGCCTATCTGGCGTACTGGGGCATCATCGGATTGCGGACCTGGGCGTAGATCTGCGGGCACGCTCGCTGAGCTCAAGCACCAGGCTATCGCGACATCTCCCCGTCGAGCATTCGCCAAATACCCAGCGGATTTGAGTCTTTCAGTTCTGCGGGCAGTGCGTTGTCAGGAAACCCCTGATAGCAGACCGGTCGCGCGAACCGGAAGATTGCCTGGCTGCCTACGGATGTAGAGCGTCCATCCGACGTGGACGGATAAGGCCCTCCGTGCACCATGGCGTGCGTGACCTCGACACCCGTTGGAAATCCGTTGAAAACCAGCCGCCCGACTTTATTCTCCAGAATCGCGATCAGGTCCGCAAACTCGCGCAGATCCTGTTCCGTTCCTTGGATCGTTGCGGTCAGGTGGCCCTCGAGAGAGCGGGCAATCGACAGAACCTGGTCGTGGCTGGAGTGCTGCACGAGCAGGGTTGTGGGGCCAAAGATTTCGCTATCCAGTTCGGAGCCGAGGAACGATGCGGCATCGGTTTCAAAGAGCGCGCAACTCACAGCGAAACTCACATCCTTCGCCGCAGGCGGGCCCTCGGCAACCCGCTTGATCGACGGGTCTGCCTTGCGCGCGGCAATCGCGGAGTCATACAAAGCGTGAATGGTCTTGGTCAGGAGATGGACCGGAGCCGATCCGGCCACCAACTGCTGCAACTTCTTTGCGAACGCCGCTGCTTCGGAGCCTTGTGGCAGAAAGACCATGCCCGGCTTCGTGCAGAACTGCCCCGCTCCCAGGGTGAATGAGGTGTGCAGTCCGGCGGCAATGTTGTCGCCACGCTCGTGCAGTGCGCCGGGCAGAATGAATACGGGATTCGTGCTGCTCATCTCCGCATAAAACGGAATCGGCTCGGGGCGCGACGCCGCAACGTCCATCAGGATTCTGCCTACGGTCCGTGACCCGGTGAAGGCCCCCGCTTTCACCAGAGGATGTTTCAAAAGCTCAGTCCCGACCTGCGGGCCCGCGTCGAACAGAAGGGAAAACACTCCTTCAGGAAGGCCGCACTCCCGGACACTCTGCTGAATCGCTTGTCCCACCAACTCACTCGTACCCGGATGCGCGGGATGCGCCTTGAAGATTACGGTGTTGCCACCCGCGAAAGCGGAAGCGGTATCTCCTCCAGCGACGGAAAATGCCAAAGGAAAGTTGCTGGCGCCGAACACCACCACAGGGCCTAGCGGCCGGAGCATGGAACGGAGGTCAGGTTTGGGAGCGGGCTTGCGATTGGGATCGGGCCGGTCGATGCGCGCCTGAACCCATGATCCCTCTTCCGCCACCTGCGCAAATAGTCGCATCTGGGCGCAGGTGCGCGCGGTTTCGCCCTGCAGCCGCGCCTGAGGCAGCGCCGTTTCCTGCGCGGCGCGCTCTATTATTTCGCCCGCGGCTGACTCGATCTTCGCGGCAATCGCGCGCAGGAACGCACCTCGGTCATGCCCTGAAACGCGCTGATAGACGTCGAAAGCCTTTGCGGAGAGCTCGGCTGCGAGGTCCACCTCTTCCCTCGTGGCGGGAAGGAAGCCCGGCTGCAAGCGTTGGCCCGTGGCGGGGTTTGTAGCATACATGGGCTCGTCTCCGCCCCTGCCTTCCCGAAATCCGATCAACGAACGACCTGAGAGTGTTTCCATGGATATCCGAATCTATTTTCTGTTCGACAACGCATAGCTGACCACCGACTGGGGGCGCGACTGCAAAGCGTCGCCGATGATTCTTCTTGTGTTCTCGAGTTCCTTCCCCGCCAACTGGAGACGCGGCGGCCGTACCCGCGAATTCCCGATCCCAACCTCCGCCTGCACCAATTTGATGAGCTGAACGAAATTGGGAACCGTATCCATGCGGAGCATGGGCAGGAACCACCGATAAATATCGAAGGCCTTGTCGGCCTCTCCGTTCATGCCGCAGTTAAATAGCTCCACAGATTCGCGCGGGAGGGCATTCGCGAGACCAGCGATCCATCCGGTTGCACCTACTGCGATGGCTTCCAGCACGGCATCGTCCACGCCCACGCAGATCTCAAGCCGCCGGTCCAACAAGGCGCGGATCGCGGAGACGCGCCGCACGTCCGTGCTCGATTCCTTCACCGCCGCGAGATTCGCATGTTCCGTTGCCAGCTCACGAATCTGTTCGGGAAGGAAATCCGTTCCGTAGGCCACAGGGTTGTTGTAGAGCATGCAGGAAAGCGGCGTGACGTTGAATGTCGCGGCGACATGAGTCTTCATCTCGCGCCAGTCGCCCTTGTACACATACGGAGGCAGAACCATCAGGCCGTCGCAGCCCAGATTCGCAGCGGCCTTGGCCAGCAATACGGCCTCAGCAGTCGAAAGCGCCGAGATCGCCGCCACGACCGGACCGCGCCCGTGAACCACTTTGACGCAGGTGCGCAGGATTGCCAACTTCTCGTCGTACATCAAAGTCGCGCCTTCCCCAAGCGACCCGAGGGCAACGATGCCGGTGCAGCCATTGTCCAGAAGCCAACGGCAGTGCTCGGCCATGAAGTGAAAATCAATGCTGAGGTCACTATTGAAGCAGGTAGTGATTGCGGGCATGACGCCCTTCCAGTTCATTGAGAGCCTCCTGGCATTGTGCTGTGTTCCAGTTCAGCATTTCTTGTAAGGCCGGCCAGACTTTCCACGCGGGCAGGGAACACGGGCGGGCGGACCGAATCTGGATTCCATTGGAAGAGAAACTGTGTCGCCGGCCCACATACTCTGCCCTGACATGGGCCCATTCCGCAACGCGTCTGCAACTTTGCCGCGCGCCAGGACCGATGCTCATGTAAACGAGAATACGGAACGTCTTCGCAGCGGCAAACGATCGTTTCCGCTGAGGACAAGCTCCTGAGCTCCGGGCGCAGCCGAAATGTGCGATCCAGCAGGTGCGCGAAGCGCCATGCCCTCCTTCGCTCGCCAAATAGTTTTCTCGCCGAGGCCGTCTCGCCCGCCGCAGCCAGACCGGCGATTTGCCCTTCGACTAGCGCCGACTCGACGCCTCCGATGGCTGTCGGCTCACCTGCGGAGAAAACTCGCGGCACCGAAGTTTGCTGGAAGTTGTCCACCTGCACATAGCCGCCGCTGATTTGGCAGCCCAGCAGTGATTGCAGCTCTGTGTTGGGAACCAGATGAAATCCGCAAGCCAGATAGTCGCACGGGATCACTTCTGTTTTGCCATTTCGAAGAATCGTGACGCCATCAAGCGTCTGCCCGCCGTGCGCTGCCAGCGGCCAGCTGTTAGCGACGAAGGGCACGCCCGCCAGTTCTTTCTTCAACTGGAACGCTTGGGCGATTTTTCGGGGATAGCCCGCTAACAGAGTTCCGAACCGCACCAACCTGCTCCACGATGCCTGCTCACAAATGATAGGAATCTCGGCACCATGCCTGCGTAGGTATGCTGCAATCGCCAGCAAGAGCGGACCGCTTCCCGCCACGACCACACGCCTGCCGCGAATCGGAAGACCCGACTTGACCATCGCCTGCAATCCGCCCGCTCCCATCACATTCGGCAAGGTCCATCCCGGAAAGGGGAGAAACCGTTCCCGCGCCCCCGTCGCCAGGACCAGATTTGTATAACGCAACTCGCAGAGATCGTCGGTCCCCTCGGCCAGCAGGACTCCGGCTTCCGGCTGGTGAAACACTCTCTTCCCGAAAAACTTCGTGACCTCTGGACCTTGCAGCCGATCCCTCCATCGCACGGAGCTCTGGTCGTGTCCGCTTTCAAATTCTCCGCGCCAGATTTGACCGCCGAAGCTCGGGTTGTCGTCGACAAGCCCGACGCTTACCCGACACTCCGCCGCCCGCACCGCCGCCGCGATACCAGCCGGGCCGCCGCCGATCACCAGAACGTCGAAGTGCTGCTGCGAATCCTTAACCATCGGTGTTCACTTCCATGCCCGGCTCACAAAGGATCTGGCAGCTCCGGCAATGCGGTCTTCCGTCGATCGATACTCGGCACTCAAAGCAAATTCCCATCCCGCACAAAGCGCCGCGGGGCTCGCCGCTCACCGATCTCCGACACGCCTGCCCAGCAATCGCCACGGCCACGGCAACGGTTGCGCCGGAAGACACTACAACGGGCGAGCCGTTCACGGTCACTGTCAACGGTTCCGGCGCGGAATCAGGCATGGACAAATTCCTTCGCCGCCCGCGACGGCAAGTACGGCTCTATCGGAATTTCAGGCTTCGCACCGCTGACTTGATCGACCAGTATCCTCGCCGTTGCTAGTGAGGTCGTGATGCCCAGCCCCTCGTGCCCAGTCGCCAGGAAGAGCGACTGATCTCCCGGCCACGGACCAATCAGCGGCAACTGGTCGGGGGTGGCCGCGCGGAACCCAGTCCATGTTCGCACCGCCGACATCGGCCCCAGCCCCGGCATATATTCACGGGCGCGCTGCAGCATGCGCGTCAACATGGATTGGTCGACATCTTCGTGTTCCGCACCATACTGCCGCGACGAGCCAATCAGAATCTGTCCGGTCCGACGCGGCTGGACGTTAAACGCCACCGAATCGCTCGTAACCGAGTGCGCGCTCTTCAGGTAGCCGAGTTCCACCAGTTGATGCCGCAAGAAGCCGGGATAGCGATCAGTAATGACCAAATGTCCCTTGCGCTTCTTGACCTCGATCCCGGGTGTGAGCGTCGGGGACCAGGCTCCCGCCGCGTTCACGATCATCGTACCCGTAATCTCGACACCATCGGACAGCCGCACCCGGCCCTGCCCGATCTCCGCTACCGAAGCTCCAAGCCGCAGGTCAGCACCGCATTTCTGGGCGCGCTCGATCAGGAAACGGGCCGCGCATGGCGGATAGAGCACAGCGTCCTCCGCCACGAGCAGGCCGCCTGCCATGCCAGAGCGCAGGTTGGGCTCAAAGCGCCCCAGCGCCTGCGCGGCGAGAACTGTCGTCGCGACTCCGCGCTCCCCATAATACGAGTGCTTCCGCTGTACCTCGGCCATTTCCTCGTCGTCCGCCGCGACCCAGATCGTTCCACTCTGTTCGTATTCGACGTCAGCAGGCAATTCCGGCCGAAGGGCCTTCCAGAGCTGTTGCGAATAGCGGGTCAAGGCGAACTGCGCCTCGGAGTCGTCCATGACCAGGATGTGCCCCATCCCGGCAGCAGTGGCGCCGCTTCCCACCACGTCCCGGTCCACAACGGCCACACGCATGCCGCGCCGGGCAAATTCGTCCGCACAAGCCGCGCCCACGATCCCGGCGCCAACAATCACCACGTCATAGGCTGCGGTGCTCATGCTGTTTGAATTCAGGCGCGAAGGCCGGCGCCGTCAGTTCGAGCTTTCGCGAATTCGACGATTAGTGTAGACAATATCCATCAACGTTGCACTGGGCTACCATCGGCAGGGAGGAAACAGATGGCTCACTCCGAACGATTGTCTCGCAGACATTTCCTAACGGCAGTTGCCGGCGCCGCCGGTTCGACCTTTCTTCCCAGAGTTTTGGCAGCCAGTCCTCGGCAAGACCCGGTCGTGAACACAACCCAGAAAGATGGCAAGCCCGTCAGTCGCGAGAAAGCTCCGTGGAAAGCGCTCCCCTTCCCAATGAAGCAAGTGCGTCTGGGGGACGGCCCCTGCAAGATCGCGATGGAAGCCGACCGGCAATATCTGCATTCCCTGCCTCCCGACCGCCTCCTCCATACCTTCCGCGTCACCGCTGGGATTCCCTCCTCAGCGCAGCCGCTCGGAGGATGGGAGGCCCCCGACTGTGAACTCCGCGGCCACTATGCCGGTGGCCACTATCTTTCTGCGTGCGCGTTGATGTATGCCTCCTGCGGAGATGAAGACCTGAAGAACAACGCCGCCGCCGTGGTCGCCGGACTCGGTAAATGCCAGGCCGAGTTGAAGAGTGGCTATCTGAGCGCCTTCCCCGTGGAGTTTTTCGACAGACTGCGGGAGCGCCAGCAAGTCTGGGCTCCCTTCTACACCGTCCACAAGATCATGGCCGGCCTGCTGGACATGTACGAGTATTGCGGCAACGAGCAGGCTCTCGAGATGGTCCAGAAAATGGCGGCCTGGGTCGATCGCTACACTGAGTCCCTCAGCTACGAACACAGGCAGCGCGTGCTCGGCACCGAGTTCGGAGGCATGGGCGAAGTCCTCTGCAATCTCTACGCGGTGACCGGCAAGCAGGACTACCTCGAAAGCGCGCAGCGCTTCGACAAGAAGCAATTCTTCGATCCGCTCGCCGCCCATCGCGACGAACTCAAAGGCCTGCACGTGAATACGCACATTCCGCAGGTAATCGCAGCGGCGCGATATTACGAGCTCACGGGCGAACGCCGCTATCGCGACATTGCCGAATACTTCTGGAATGAAGTGGTCAGCGAGCGCTCCTATTGCACGGGAGGCACCAGCAATGGCGAGTCGTGGAATACCGATCCGGGCAAGCTCTCGACCGAGTTCGGGCCGAGCACCACGGAGTGCTGCTGCGCCTACAACATGATGAAATTGACGCGGCACCTGTTCGGCTGGTCTCCCGATGCTCGCCTCATGGACTACTACGAGCGCACGCTCTTCAACCACCGGCTCGGCACCATCAATCCTGAGGACGGCACCATGATGTACTACTTGCCCCTGGGCTCGGGATACTGGAAGACTTTCGGCAAGCCCCTGGACGCGTTCTGGTGCTGCACCGGAACCGGATCGGAGGAATATGCCAAGCTGGCCGACACCATCTACTTTCACGACGAAGACTCGCTCTATGTGAATCTCTTCATCGACTCGCAACTGGAGTGGCCGGAGAAGGGCCTGCGCGTGAAACAGGAGACTCGCTTCCCCGAGGAGCAAGGGACCACGATTACGATCTCCACCAAGAGTCCGGCGCAACTAGCCATCAACCTCCGCATCCCGTACTGGACGCAGGGTGGCAGCGTGAAAATCAACGGAACCACGCTGCCGGCTTTTGCGAGTCGAAGCAGCTATCTGACTCTCAATCGCCTCTGGAAAACCGGCGATAAGATCGAACTCAGCCTGCCGATGGGCCTGCACGTCGACAGCATGCCCGATGACGAAACCATCCAGGCCGCGATGTACGGTCCGCTTGTGTTAGCCGGGCGCTTCGACGCTGTGACGAAAGACATGACATACAGCGGCATGGGTCCCAAGTCCGGCACTCAAAGCAAAGTGCCCGAGATTGTTGCCGACGCAGCCCGCCCCGAGGCATGGATTGAACCCGACTCGAAGCAACCACTCACGTTCCATGCGGTGGGGCAGCCGCAACCCCTCACGCTGGTTCCTCTGAACCAGGTGATCCACGAACGCTACGCGGTTTATTGGAAAGTGAAGAACAAATCGCTTTAGGCGCGCCAAGGCACGTTCTACCAATCCTGAGCGGCGGCCTGAAAGGCCCACTTTGTGTGAGCATCGTTTTTGGCGCGCCCGTCGGAACCGAGTTTCTGGTCGATGAGTGCTATGGCGATGTTTCAACAGCCGAGCCGAGCCTCTTGCCGGTCGTGCAGGCAGCGATAGCAGACGAACACCGGTCTCCGCTTCTTTGACCTAGCCGATAAATTTGTCCTATACTCTTGCCACCTCGACTACCCCCGTCTTGGCTGGGCCGCGTCCCC
>OBLW0100000196.1_pt1 | contig 50891 bp, 43 predicted proteins | sample 1520161 | NCBI WGS metagenome assembly OBLW01 (sample SAMEA3539309, study PRJEB22396) | soil metagenome | biome: tundra; feature: field; material: soil | place: USA | collected 2010-05 | depth 0.15 m
TGCCTTCGTCGACGTAGGCGCCGACGTTGATGAACATGGGCGGCATGCAGATGACAGAGGGGGCGACGTAGGCTCCGGTGCGGACTGAAGAACCGCCGGGGACGACGCGGACGCGATCCGCAATCGAGAACTGGCGGGCAGGAAAGGTGTCTTTGTCGACGAAGGAAAGGCCAGCGGTCATGTCGGCAAGTTCGCCGAGGCGGAATCCGAGGAGGATGCCTTGCTTGACCCAGGGGTTGACGGTCCAGTGACCGTCGCGTTTTTCAGCGGCGCGGATTTTGCCTTGCGTGAGCTGGTCGCGGAATTCGAGGAACGTTTTGCGCGCGTCGGGATCGTGTTCGACTTCGCCTTGGGACGCGAGGCGCTCGATGGCGGATTTTAGGGAGGACATGAATTGTTGATTGTTGATGGCTGATTGAGGATTTGTCAAAAGGGACGACACAAGGTCCCTCCACTACGCTCGCCTTCGCTCGCTCCGGTCGGGATGACAGGTTGGTGTGGTGCGGTTGCGCTGCCCGCGGGATCCTTCACTCGCCTGAAGAACGGCTCCGTTCAGGATGACGCCTTCTGGGAGTCCACGTGGCTCCGCTGAGGATGACGCCTTCGAAGAGGGCGATCCTCTTGGGTTTCAATCAGCAATCAAAAATCAACAATCAGCAATTTTTTCTACACGCACTTGCATTCGCTGCGGATCAGCACGCCGGTCATGGCGTGGGCGGTTTCGCGGGCCTCGGGCAGGGTGGCGTAGGGGCCGTGCCAGCGGGCGTGGTTGACGTCGTGGCCGGCGGGGCGTCCTTTGCCGTGGCTGCATTGGCCGCAGGTTCCGCGGTGCAGGACGATTTTGCGCGGGCCAGCAGCCCAGTTTTCATAGATGAAAAAATCGGGGGCTTCAGCGGCGGGAGTGGCGGGCTTGGCGATCAATCCGACTTCGGTGGCGATTTTCTGAAGGCGCGAGCGGGTGTCACGGCGCATGGGCAGCAGAGGCAGGCGGTAGACTTCCTCGATTTTGCCCATCATGGCGAGAACCGCCTTCACCGGCAGGGGGCTCGATTCGATGAAGTTGGCTTGCATCAGCGGGAGATACTTGCGATGCAGGGTGCGGGCGGTGGTCCAGTCGTTGGCGAGTGCGGCGCGAGTGAGCGACGCCATTTCGTGCGGAATCTCATTCGCGGCGACTGATACGACGCCAACGCCGCCGAGAGCGATGACCGGGAGCGTCACTGCGTCGTCGCCGGAGAAGACCAGGAAATGATCGGGGACCGCGTTGATGGCCTCGGCAATCTGCGTCATGTTGCCGCTGGCTTCTTTGACGCCCACGATGTTGGGAATCTCCGCGAGGCGCGCCAGGGTTGCGGGTTCGAGGTTGGCGGCGGTGCGTCCGGGCACGTTGTAAAGAATGACAGGCTTGTCGCCGACCGCTTCGGCGATCGCTTTGAAATGGCGGTACTGGCCTTCTTGCGTGGGTTTGTTGTAGTAGGGCGAGGCTGTGAGGATGTAGTTGACTCCGGCGCGCGCGGCGATTTCTTTCGCTTTCTCGACGGCATCATGCGTTGCATTAGAGGTCGCGCCCGCCATGATCGGGACGCGTCCGGCAACGACCTCGATGGTGGTGTCGATCACGTAGAGCCATTCGTCGTGGGTGAGAGTCGGAGTCTCGCCAGTGGTGCCGCAGGGAACCAGAAAATCAATGCCGGACTCGACCTGCCATGCCACCAGATTGCGCAGGGCTGTGTCGTCGATGGAGCCGTCCTGATGAAACGGAGTTACGAGTGCGGTGCCACAGCCACGGAGTTGCATGAAAGTAGGATAACGCGAATGGGGGTCGAGGGAAACTCGGGCCGGAGTTCACAGACAATCGAGCTTCGCTCGATGGACAGCCGAGGGCGGCTGTCCCCACATTCAAGTTTCTACAGTTCTCGCCAGACGTCCTTGAAGTCGTGGAAGCCTTTCTTACCGGCGAGCCATTCGGCGGCGCGGATGGCGCCTTCGGCGAAGCCGCGGCGAGATTTGGCGTCGTGGCAGAGGTAGATCCGGTCGGCGGGGGATTCGAGAACGACTTCGTGCAGGCCGACTACGTCGCCTTCGCGGAAGGAGGTGATCTCGAGATTTTCTTTGTGACCACTGGCTTCGCGGATGACTTGCTGGATCGCGATCGCGGTGCCGGAGGGGGCGTCTTTCTTGTGGACGTGGTGGCGCTCGAAGATCTGGCCGTTGTAATCGTGGCGAAGGGCGGTGGCGGCGGCGCGGGCTACGTCGAAGAAGAGATTCACGCCTACGGAAAAGTTTGCGGCGTAGACGAATCCAGTTTTGTGCTGTTCGACCAGGGCGCGGACTTGGTCGATGTCTTTGTACCAGCCGGTGGTGCCGACCACCATGTTCTTGCCTGCTTTGATGCAGGTTTCGATGTGGGTGAGGACGGCGTGAGGAGTGGTGAAGTCGATTACGGCGTCGATGGCCTGGAGTTTCTCTTCGGTGAGCGCAGCGCAAGCGGCGTTCTCCTTCGAGTTAGCTACGCTAACGTGATGCTTGCGCTCGGCGGCGACTTCCGCAACCAGCGATCCTGTTTTGCCGCGGCCTAGGATCAGCAGATTCATGCTTGCTCAGATCGACTGCACACAGATTACCTCAGCTGCCGTCGCTTCGGTTGCTTTCCGTGCCAGGGAGGGATCACGTGGCCCCGGACGCATTCGTCCGGGGCTGCCGCATCTCAAGCTGAATCCTGCGGGCGGACGAATGCGTCCGCCGCTACGCGTGCTGCCTAGGCGAAGACCTCCGGGTCCAATTCTGAGAAGAAGGTTTTGTGCAGGCGCTGGATTACGTCGGGGACCTCGTCTTCTTCGATCACGAAGGTCAGGTTAATTTCGGAGGCGCCTTGGGAAATCATGCGAATCTTTTTGTCGGCCAGCTCGCGGAAGACCAGGGCTGCGATGCCGGGCGTATCGCGCAGGTTCTCGCCGACCAGGCAGACGATAGCTTTGCGGCCTTCGTATTTTACGTCGGCCAGTTTGGCGAGATCGGCGGCCAGGGCCGGGATCGCCTGATTCGAGTCGACCGTGAGGGAAACGCTGACTTCGGAGGTCGAGACCACGTCGATGGAAACCTTGTGGCGGTCGAAGGCCTCGAAGATCGAGCGCAGGAATCCATGGGCCAGCAGCATGCGGGGAGCGGCCACGTCGACGATGGTGATGCGCTTCTTGGCGGCGATCGCTTTGAAAATGTTTTTGCCCTGCGGGGCGCGCGTGGTGATGCGGGTGCCTTCGCAGGATGGATTGCGCGAGTTCAGAACGTAAACAGGAATATTTTTCTGGATGGCCGGCAGCACCGTCGCGGGGTGCAAGACTTTCGCTCCGAAATAAGCAAGCTCTGCGGCCTCGTCGAAGCTGATGACTTTGATGCGGCGGGCCTCGGGACAAATTCTGGGATCGGTGGTGAGGATGCCGTCGACGTCGGTCCAGATTTCGATGCGGTCGGCGCCGAGGCCGGCGCCGAAGATGGCGGCGGAGAAATCGGAGCCGCCACGTCCGATGGTCGTTGTGATGCCGGCGCGGTTGGCGGCGATGAAGCCGCCCATAACTGGGACTTGCCCAGCTTGCAGCAGGGGTTGAACTATTTCCTGCAGCTTGACGTTGGTTTCTTCGTATTGCGGAACCGCCTGCATGTAGGCGCTGTCGGTGACCAGCACGTCGCGGGAGTCGACGTGGGCTCCGTTGAGGCCGCGCGCGGCGAAGGCGGCGGCGACGATCTTGCTGGAGAGCATTTCGCCGAACGCTGCAACGTGGTCGGTGGTGCGGGGAGTGATTTCTCCAACGGCGGAGATGCCGCGCAGCAGTTCGTCGAGCGATTCGAAGTCCGTGCCCAGTTCGGAATGGAATTCGGTGAAGCGCGCGGTGCCCAGGAGTTCGCTGGCGGTGTTGTAGTGGCGTTCCTGCAGCGAGCGGCACAGCTTGAGCGCGGTCTTGCGCTCGCCGGCGCCGGCGGCCTTCGCCATGGTCAGCAAGGTGTCGGTCACTTTCGCCATCGCGCTGACCACGACGACAGGCTTCTGCGACAGCCGTCCTTGAACGATGGAGGCGACGCGGTCGATGGCTTTGGCGTCTTCGACGGAAGTGCCGCCGAACTTCATGACGATCATGAGTGGAGCTTCCTTGCGGGAATTTGCCGCGCATGGGCGCTGCCGACTGCGCGCGCGGGACGCGCTCGCGACAGCCGCCGGGACCCTTCGACTTCGCTCAGGGCAGGCTCCGGCGCTACAGTTGCGGCGCCGCTGCTCTTCATCCTTCGTAGCATCATCCCAGGTAGCCTTTGACTTTTAGGAGTTCTGCATTCAGGACTGCGGCGCCGGCGGCTCCTCGGATCGTGTTGTGGGAGAGCACGGTGAATTTCCAGTCGAGCACGCCGCAGGGGCGAAGGCGTCCGACAGCGGTGGTCATGCCCGCGCCCATGTCGACGTCGAAGCGTGGTTGCGGACGATCTGGGGCTTCGAGATAGACAACGGGGCGCTCGGGAGCGCTGGGCAGTTTCAACTGCTGAGGCTCGGCGCGGTAACCGTTCCAGGCGGCGATGATTTCCTGCGCCTTGGCCTTTTTCTTCAGGCGGATGGAAATCGATTCGGTGTGTCCGTCTTCGACGGCGACGCGGTTGCATTGCGCGCTCATGGCGAAGTCGCCGGGAATCACTTTTGAGCCGTTGAGCTGACCGAGGAGTTTCTTCGTCTCCTCTTCCATCTTCTCTTCTTCGTTCTTGATGTAGGGGATGACATTGCCCAGGATGTCGAGCGAGGCCACGCCGGGATATCCCGCGCCGCTGACGGCTTGCATGGTCACGGCCATGACGGTTTCAAGGCCGAACTGCTGGTGCAGTGGGGCCAGCGCCAGCACCAGGCCGATCGCCGAGCAGTTGGGGTTGGTGACGACGTAGCCGCCGGATTTCTTGCGCCAGGCTTGGATGTCGATCAGTTTGATGTGTCCGCTGTTCACTTCGGGGATGACGAGCGGCACGTCTTCCTGCATGCGCAAGGCGCTCGAGTTCGAGACCACGGCACAGCCGGCGTCAGCGAAACGAGGCTCGAGTTCGGCGGCGATCGAGGCATCGAGAGCGGCGAAAATAATCTTGGGCGCGCCTTCCGGAGTGGCTGGAGAAACAGTCATTGCCGCCACGGCTGCCGGGATCGGAGTCTTGAGGCGCCAGCGTGCGGCCTCCGCGTAGACCTTGCCTTCGGAACGGTCGGAAGCGGCCAGCCAGGCCACTTCGAACCAGGGATGGTGCTCCAGCATCTGGATGAATCTTTGTCCAACGACGCCGGTAGCGCCGAGAATACCAATAGGAATTTTGCGGTTCATAGAATACTTGGAATTCTATAACAGTCGGGGGAAGCGGATTCCTCCGCCCCTCGCTTGCGCTCGGGGGTCGGAATGACAAGGCTAGTGTTCAATGCCCGGGCGCGCCTCCGCAAGTAGCGAAAGGAGGTCTACTTCCGAGCCATAATCCGCTGGACTCGGGCATGTGCAGAAATCCTTCCATCTGCCGATAGGAGAAGCTGGAGGGATTCACATGCCCGAGCTTCGCCAGAATTTTTTCACCAAGGAATGGGTCATCATCGCGACCGAGCGGGCCAAGCGGCCCGAAGAACTGGCAACGCATCGCGTGGTGCAGCCCATACCCGAGTTTGTCGAGAGCTGTCCGTTCTGTCCCGGCAATGAAAGCAAGACGCCGCCGGAGGTGCTGCGGTACCCGGCGAACAGCAATCCTTGGGCGGTGCGCGTGATCCCCAACAAGTTTGCCGCGTTGTCGAGCGAGTTGCAGCCTACTCGCAGCCTGCAGCATCTGCGGCGGCGCATTGAGGGCTTCGGGTTTCACGAGGTCATCATCGACAGTCCGGACCATTCGCGCTATATGGGGTTGCTCTCGGACGCGCATGTGGCGAGCATTCTGCGCGTTTACCGAGAGCGCTACAACGCGCTAAGCCTGGACCACCGGGTGAACCACATTACGATTTTCAAGAATCACGGGGCCGACGCCGGCGCGAGTTTGGCGCATCCGCACTCGCAGTTGATTGCGACGCCGGTGATCCCGAGCCAGGTGCGGCACCGCCTATTCGAAGCCCTGCGCCACTATGACGACGCCGGAGAATGCATGTTCTGCCACATGGTGGAGCGGGAGGTGGAGGACCAGACGCGGGTGGTGCTGAAGAGCGAGCGCTTCGTGGCGATGGAAGTGTTCGCGTCGGCTACGCCGTTTGCCACGCACATTTTCCCGCTGCGGCACATGGCCAGCTTCGGGGACATCTCGGAGATGGAAGTGGTCGATTTGGCGCGCGTTCTAAGGACTTTGCTGGCGAAGATTTATGTGGGGCTGGAGAATCCGGATTTGAACTTCACCGTGCGCAGCGGGCCGGCGGAATATGCCGCGGCGCGGCACTTTCACTGGTATGTCAGCGTGATTCCGCGCCTGACGCGGGTGGCGGGGTTCGAGTTGGGGTCGGGGATGTTCATCAATTCGGTCTTGCCGGAGGCCGCGGCGGAGTATTTGCGGAAGGTCGCGGTGGAGAAGGTGGCGGGAGCCGCGATGGGGCAGTAGGGAAGTATCGCGTCGGGGGAGAGCGCTGCAGGCCAGTTGAGGCTTGCGGCGTTTTTCTTTCGTGGCTGGATTCTTGCCTCGGGCAATGGCGGCGGTCGCGTTGGTGGGAATCCGGCCGAGCCAACGATACTGGCGGTTGCGCGGGCGAGACGCCCCCGGGACAGCCGGCGGGACGCCGGCGCTACTGAACGACCTGCTGCGACTACGGGCGGTGGGTTTCCTGGTTGCGGAAAGGATAGTCGGTGAGGGGGCCGAATTTTTTCTTTTCGGCGTAGAGGCGCCAGCGGCGGAAGACGATGCGCAGGCTGGCCATCACCGGGATGGAGAGGTAGACGCCGAGGATGCCGGCGACTTCGCCTCCGGCCATGACGCCGAAGATCGCAGCCAAGGGATGCAGTTCCATACTCTCGCCCATGATGCGGGGCGAAGACACGTAGTCTTGCAGCAGGCGCCAGATCCCGAGAAAAATGACCAGGATCAGCCAGTGCTTGTAGCTCATGAGCAAGGCCACGGTCACAATGATCAGTGCGCCGGCGAGCGGGCCGACCACGGGAACGAATTCCAGCACTCCGCCAATCGTGCCCAGTACCAGGGCATAGGGAACGCGCATGGCGCCAAGGAACGCGGAGTACATGATCAGTGTCATGGCCGCCAGGGTCAGTTGGGCGCGGATGAAATGGGCCAGCATCTGGTTCAGATCGTTGAGCACGTTTTCCAGAAATTCACGCTGCGGCCGGGACTGGATGGTCGACAGCAGGAAGTCGCTGAAAGCGCGGCCATCTTTCAGGAAGAAGATCGATAACAGCGGCACGACAAAGAACAGCCAGGCCTGCTTGGCGACGTCGGCCACACGAAGCCCGATGCGCTGCGCCAGTTCGGTGATTTCTTCGCTGTGGCTTAGCAGGAACGACTGGAGCAGGTCGGTCGACCGCTTGTTCCAGCCGTGTTCTGCGCCGAGTTGCTGTGCGATTTGACCGGAACTCAGTTGGTTCAGCAGGGCGGGTAGAGATTGTCCGAGCTTTGCGCCCTCCCGCGTCACTTTCGGGCCTACCCCCACGAAGAACAGAATCACCAGCACAAGGAGCAGAGTGTAGATGACGGCGATGGCCCGTCCGCGTCCGCGCAGCACCTTTTCCAGGTGGCTCACCATCGGACTCATCAAATAGGCAAAGAAGATCGCGAAGAGGAACGCGATCAGAGTGGCCCGAGCCACGTAAAGGAATCCCAGCCCCAGCGCGAACAGCAGCACCGTGACCAGGGCCCGCGCCGTTCGTGAGTCAGTCAGCAGCAATAAGTTTTCCAGGGCAAATCTCGATTCTGCCGCCGGGCGGGCACAGCCTAATCCCGAACTACCTCGGTGTTATCGGCAGGAATCGCTACTTTGATCAACTTGAAATGGTCGTGATCGTCTACCCAAAGGGCCCAGTCGAACTGATCTCCATGAAGATTCAAGCGCAGCAGATCTCGCTCGACGCCGCGAATGGTCACTTTCTCTTTGCCCCCGAGCGAAATGCGGACACTCATCGAAGTCCGGTCTTGCGGGACGAGCGTGCCGAAGTCCGCCGACTCCTGCCGGCATTTCGTGTCGACGCCCGCAGGCTGACAAACTGCATTCAGATATTTCCAGGCCAGCACTTCCCGATGAATGAAGAAATTGTTGTCCAGAATAGGCGTGACCGCGGGAAGCAGGAAAGGTTGTTCGGCCGGTTTCGAGCTTGTGGAGGTGCTGATCCTCTCTTTGAGGAATTCGTTGTCGGGAAACACGCTCAGCGAACCACCGGAAGACTGGCTCCATTCGTAGCGCAACAACTCGCCATTCGAATTCAGCTCCAGGTCCGATTTCTGGCTGGAATCTGACCCGGAGGTATCCTTCAGCTGCGACTTAATGATGCTGTTGCCGGCCTGCTGCTCGATGTGAAAGGTCTCGGTGGCAACGCGCTGGCCTTTGATGAAAATTCCGAACGAGCCGGAGTCGATGGTCTGGTTGGCCGCGGGTTTTTGCTTGTCTTTTTTGTCCGCCGCGCTGGCACCGGCAAAGGCGGTGAGGGAAGAGGCCAGAAGAAGGGCCAGGGCACGACGGATGGGCGTTTCGAACTTCACTCGACTTCTCCTTGTTCAGTGCGTAGCGCGATTTGTTTCAGGCCCAGTGCTTTCGCGATCTCGGCAGTGATCGTTTCCACCGCGCGGCTGCCCGTCTGAATTTTCAACGATGCCTTCGAGTAGTTCTTGCGCCGAGTTTCGTACAGCTTGCGAAACTGCTCCATGCTGCGCAGCAAAGGACGTTCGGTTCCGTTTGTAGTTGCCTGCGTACGACAGCGAAGCCACAATTCCTCGAGCGGCGCGTCCAGAAAAACCGTGGGCACGCTGGACGCTTTCAGCAGGGCCGCATTTTCTTTTTGCACGAAGGCTCCGCCGCCCAGCGCAACGATTCTTGCGCCGCCGCCCCGAAGTTCCTCGAGCACATGCTGCAGGGCCGAGTGCTCGGCTCGCCGGAACTCGGATTCTCCCGAATCCCGGAAAATCTCCGCAACCGAACGCCCTTCGCGGGCCTGAATGCGGTCGTCGAGATCTTCAAAAATCCAATTCAGCCGCTGCCCGAGGGCACGGCCGACACTCGTTTTTCCAGCTCCCATGAAGCCGACCAGGAAAACAGAGTTGCCGCGAAGACCGGCGAGCCTCGCGGACGGCTGTTTGGGCCGCACACGGATGCGTCGCTTGGCTTTCGCGGTTTTGCCAGAACCCTTCTTCAAGTCAGCTCTAGCTGCTAGCCACCCAGAAGTTTGGCTAGAAGCCAGAAGCTAGGAGCTAGCAGCTGTATTTATCTTGAGGTGCGTTTCCTGAGGTGGATTTTACCACTGAAGCTGCGCAGGACTACGGTTGATGACACCGCGGCGCGCCCCATGGTACCCCAGAAGGCACTTCCCTCTTTGATGACGAACCAGGTGTGCGCTTTGGGTTGGAGAGGAATGTCGTCGTGGACTTCGCCGCGCACGGAGCGTGCGCTCACGTCGGCCGAAGTGGAGTCGGGCACGGTCGCTTCGATGTTCCCGCTGTGGCTCGTGAGGCGGTATTCGCCGCGATCGCCGAAGTCGCCGATGTAGTTGATGCTGCCACTGGTGGAAATCACCTGCACCAGGGGGCCGGTGACCGCATTGAGCGTTACATCGCCGCTCAAGGAATCAACTTCGACGTGGCCGTCTTGTACGTTCGTGAGGGTGACCGGACCGTTCAGAGTCTTCACGTGGACGTGGCTGCCCGTAATGTCGCGGATCTCCACGGTCGCCGCGGAGCCTTCCAGCGTTACATCGCCGTGAAGCCGTTCGGCGCGCAGAGGCCCGGTGCTGGAGTGCAGGGTGATGCTGGCGTCGGCGGGCACCAGGATTTCGTAATCCACGCGGCCGGACTGCGCATCGGCTCCAGGCAGCAGATGCGACTGGATCTCAACGCGATTGCCCACGAGAGCGTTATCCACTTCAACCTTGTCGGAAGCGAGCACAGCATTGATCACGACGGTGTTGCCCGTCGAGGGCTTGACCGAGATCGAGCCGTACGGATTATTGACCGAGACTCCGGCCTTGGGCCCGACGTTGAAGTGAAAATCCTTGTGGGTCTCGGCGACCAGCGACCCGGCCAGCATCGCGCCGACGACTACAAGTTGGATTGTGCGCCCGCTCATAAGATTAGATTCCTCGAATGCCCCTGCCCGATCCGCGCAGCGCCAGGCTGGCGGATCGAGAATTGCCCCTACATTACGGCAAAGAACGATCCATCGCCAAGTCGAAAAGCATGGCCTTTTCCTGATACGCCTCCATCAGCGAGCGGCGAGCTTCCTCGTCGTTCGGGTTCGCGGCTACCACGCTCTTAGCGTCCTGAATGTACTCATTGACGTGCTTCAGATTGTCCGCGTACTGCGCCTTCACGTCAGGCGACAGTTGGGCCACTTCCTGCAGCAGGTCGTCATCGTTCAACCCTGCGACTGCCATATCGGAAACAGGCGTAGCGACCGTTGGATTGACTGCCAGTGGCTGCGAAGGAGACTGTTGACGAACATACAGGCCGACGGCGATCAGGAGGGCGGCGGCGACCGGTGCCGCCCAACGCGCCCATCTCCAAGGGCTGCTGAGGGAAGGCAGAAGGGAGCGGCTCGGCCGCTGTGGGCGAATCAGTCCCTCCTGCCGCAATGCGATTTCGATGGAATTCCAGACGCGGGGACTAGGTTCCTCCGCCGCACTCAATTCGGGAGCCGTGGCGATGATGAGATCCAGTTCCGCGACCAGGGCCGAGCATTCAGGGCAGGTCTTCAGATGTGCCCGCTGTTCCGGACTTTGCCCAGGATTTCGGCCGTCGTCGATCTCCGCCAGGCTGGCTTGCAACTCAACGCAATTCATACTGCTCTCCCCAAGCCTCAGTTGAATCAGCCTCAGTTGAACCAGTGTACTTGCTAATTCACGTTAGCTTGCAGTGTTGCGCCTCTGCCGAGGTTACTGCCGTGTCCGGTCTGTGCCGGATCACTTTCTCGTTCTTTGCTGCTCAGGACTTGTCGGCCTTTTCGGCGCGTTGCATCTTGAGCAGATCGCGCAGCTTCATGCGTGCTTTGTGGAGCTGCGACTTGCTGTTGCCGATCGAACAACCAACGATCGTCGCGATCTCATTATGTTCGTAACCTTCGACGTCGTGAAGAACAAAAATCGTGCGGTAGCCGGGAGGGAGATCGTCGACTGCTTTCTGCAACTGCAGCCGGTCGATGGATCCGGCCAACGCCAAATCTTCTGCCCCGAAATCTTTCTTCGGTGTATCTTCTTCGCCGCCCTGCGTGGTCTCTTCCAGCGAAACCACCGGGAGGCTCTTCTTTCTCAACTGCATCAGCACCACGTTCACCGACAGGCGATGCAACCATGTCGAAAACGCCGATTCGCCGCGAAACGTTCCAATCTTTCGGTAAAGCTGCAGGAACGCTTCCTGGGTCAGATCTTCGGCCTCGGCAGTGTTCGCGGTCATGCGCAGACAAAGCGAGTACACCCGCCGTTTGTGCTTGTCGTAGAGAGCCTGGAACGCCTGGGCGTCCCCTTGCTTGGCTCGCTCGATAAGCTCGGCTTCGTTCGAGTCCTTGCCTTGTCGTTGTTCTGGGTCGGTCAAGTTGCCTTTTCCGGCCGCACCCCATGAGATGCGGGCTAACTATCTTTGCGTTGTATGGCTTGCGGGCCGTCGCGACGGCACGAAAGTAATCGTCATATTCAGAATATCAGAGGCATTCTACCGAACTTGGGATACTCGGATGAGATGCCGTCGCGGTGGAAATCCTTTGCCTGAGCAGGGTTGAACAGGCTGGCTCCCCGAGCTATAAACCCGATCCCGAATTTAGAGTCGCGATCTTCGGAAATTGGTAAATTTGGCGTCGCTGAAAAGGTCACTTCTGCCTCGAAGTGATCGTCTCCAGATTGTGTCCGTGCGGCCCCAGTTCACGCTGGCGGAGCAGGAAAGCAAACGTCAAGCCCAAGAATCCCAGGATGGAAAAGATCCACATGCCGAGGTTGTAGCCGCTGGGATGATCAGGGCCGGCGTGGCTGTAATCGTTGGCCCACCCGACCATCAGGTTGAATCCGAACAGGCCTATGTTCTGGATCATGGTCATCAGTCCGTAGGCGGTGCCCAACTTGGACTGATCGACGATATAGGCGACCGAAGGCCACATCACGGCCGGGATCAGGGAAAATGCTATCCCCATCAGCACCATGGGCACGTACAAGCTCACGTGCGAGTAGGCCATCATTAGATAAACTGGAATTAACAGCATGGAACCGAACATCATCAGCAGGGCGCGCTTGCCGATCCGGTCGACCCAGAGGCCGAACAGGGGAGTAGCGATCATGGCAAATAGAGTCAGAGTGCTGGACAGAAATCCTCCGAACTCTCGCGAGGTCCCGTGCGCCTCGATGAAGAATTTCACAGCGAAGGTCTGGAAGGGGAAGATGGCCGAGTAGAAGGTGACGCAGAGGGCCACGATATACCAGTAGCTGACGCCGAACTTGAACAGATCCTTGAAGACGACTTTGTCAGTGGAGGCTTCGCCCAAATGGAAGTTCTTTTCCGCCTGTACTTCCATGATCCAGTAGACGATTGCGCCGATAACGCAAAAGACGGAGAAGGCCAGGGCAATCAGGAATGGCCAGCGCCAATTCGCATAGGCAGCGCGTGCCCAAGTCGGGGAGTTCAATGCCGCGAACGAACCGAGGCGGCAGATGGTGAGGTTGATGCCGAAAGCGAAGCTTAGCTCTTTGCCTTTGAACCAGCGGGCTAACGCGGCAGTGACCGCAACATTGAGGGATTCGGCGCCCATGCCGAAGATGAGCCGTCCCGCGGCCATAACCGCGAGGGTGCCGGACGATGCCGTAATCGCCGGTCCGATCAGGCAAAGTACGCCGAAAATCATCAAAGACTTTCGCAGCCCGAGCCGGTCAATGATGAAGCCGCCGATCACAACGGTGAAAATATTGGGGAAACTGTAGATCGCCTGGAGCAGCCCGATGTTCTCATCCGAGAAGCCGAGTTGCTGCTTTAAGACGTCGGCCAGGGGGCTGAGCGCGTCGTACGCGTAGTAACTGCCAAACATGGCCAGACTGAGGAAGACCAGCACCATCCAGCGATAGAGGCGGCTGGGCTCAGGACGGACGGTTTCGGGCATCAGCGCTCTTTTCCGAGCAGATTGAACTCCAGGACGACGAGCAGAGAAGAGTAGCAGAATTCAGCTTCTCGCTCCTATGCTGCGTATTGTCATGCTGAGCGGAGCATTGCGGAGCGCGAAGGCGATCCGCAATGTGAAGTCGAAGCATCCCTACCATCACCAGTTCGTGTGCCTCGCGGGATTTCGAGTAGGCGCAGGGATGCTTCGACTACGCGGTGAGGATCGCTTCGCTCTCCTCACCGCTCCGCTCAGCATGACAAATTGGAACTTAACTACCCACATACCTTGCGTATAAACTCCGCGCCACTGCCGTGTCGGTGGTGCCCTTGATGATGGCGCGGCCGTCGGGGAACAGTGTCATCTCGTACGGCTCGTGCCAAAACTTCAGGACGAAATCATTGTGGCGGACGACGCCGTGCGGCTGGAGGCGGCGGTCCAGTTCGGTGAAGTCGATCGGGCGTTGGCGCTCATGGATTTGCACGGAATTCCTGCCGCACAACGTGATATGCGGACGGCCTTCGCCGGCGAGATGGACGAAGTCTCGCTCCCCGCAGGCGCGGCAGCCGGGACGGGGTTTGGCAGCGGAGATCTCCGCGTGCTCGTTAGTCCAGACGTCGAACGAAAGCAGTGTTCGCCGCAACTGGGGAGCGTTCGGTCCACCGACCAGAAATTTGAGCGCCTCTGTTGCCGAGACTGACGCCACCAGGGTCACCGCGGAATTGAGAATGCCGGAGGTCTCGCAGGTCTCGACCATGCCGCGCGGTAAGTCGGGGAAAATGCAGGCCAGGCAGGCCGTTTGCCCGGGCACGATATTCAAGGTCACGGCGTAGCTTCCGACGGCAGCGGAATAGATCCACGGAAGTGAACGGTCGACCGCATAGTCGTTGATCAGGTAGCGAGTTTCGAAGTTATCGGTGCCGTCGAGGATCAGCGACATTCCTTCAAGCAAGGCTTCAACGTTTGAAGGGACCAGGTCTTCGACCTTTGGTTCAGCCACAATCTGGGAATTGAAGCCAGCGATCTTGCGCGCGGCGGCGATTGCCTTCGGGAGAGACTCCGCAGCGTCCTTCTCATCGAACAGCGACTGGCGTTGCAGGTTGCTGGGCTCGACGTAGTCCCGGTCAATGATGCGTAGCGTGCCGACGCCGGCCCGAGCCAGCAGCCCGGCCAACGCGGATCCGGTGGCGCCGCATCCGACGATTGCGACGCGGGCGGTTGCCAGCTTGCGCTGGCCTTCCGCACCGATCCCACGGAACAGAACCTGCCGTGAGTAGCGTTCGTCCTGTTGGCCCGAAGCAGAGTCGCGCTCGGAATTCCCGCTTCGTCCGCTCGGTTGTGTTTCCTGTGCCAAAGAGGTCACCAGTATCAGTCTGCAAAACCTTTATTATAAGTGTCAGGCTCGCCGGTGGAGGACTTACCAATGCCGGACTCGCCTTCAGAGCGTGAGCCTGAGTAATTCGTACAACAACTGCCGGGCGCATCCCATCGAAGTCAATAGCGCTTGGGCCCAAGGACACTGTTTGCTGAAACGGTACGCGACACTTCTGACCGCGAAGATCTTGCTGTGGTCTGTGGTGTTCGTGTTGGGGGCGGCTGGGCAGAATCCAACGACTCTACCTCAGGTAAACCCTTCCGAAGCGAAGCCTGCCCCTACTGCTCCGCAAGAACCGCAAACGCCCTCTACGGCCGCGATGGCTGGGTACGAAGGGAAACTCGTCCTAGCGATCGAGATTCCCGGTGTTGGGGAAAGAGATCGCGAGCACATCCTGCAGTTGCTGCCGCAGAAAGCCGGGGAACCGCTGGACCGCGGACGCGTCCGCGACAGCATTCGCGCGCTCTATGCCACCGGCCGCTTTGCCGACATCCAGGCGGAGGTTACCCCTTCGGGCCAGGGCGTCAGGCTGGTTTTCACTACCTCGGGGAATTTCTTTGTGGGAGCTGTCGACGTGGACGGGGCTCCAACTCGCCCCACGACGAACCAGATTGTCAACGGATCGAAATTCCAACTGGGAGAGCTTTACACGCGGGAGAAACTCGAGCGCGCTCTGGAAAACGTACGGCAACTCATGCAGGAGGGCGGCTACTACCGGGCGCGTGTGACCGCCGAGAGCACGTCGAACGCGGCCACCCAGCAAGTCGACATTCTGTTCCACATCACGCGCGGGGAGCAGGCTCACGTGGGGGAAGTGAAAGTCACGGGGACTTCCGCCCTGTCGTCCTACGAAGTGCAGAGGATCGCGCACATGAATCCCGGGGACAAGGTCACCGTTGCCCGGGTGAGCGGATCGCTGCAACGGCTGCGCAAAAAGTTCCAGAAACAGAATCGCGCTCTGGCACAGGTTTCCATTGCCGACCAGTCCTACCATGCGGAAAACAATGCCGTGGATTTCACATTCCAGATCGATCCCGGCCCGGTGGTCGTGATCTATGCCCGGGGATTCAAAGTCAGCCACGGCGTCATGAAAAAAGAGATCCCGGTTTACGAAGAGAATGCCCTGGATGACGATCTGCTGAATGAAGGCAGGCGTAACCTCGTCGACTACCTGCAAACAAAAGGTCACTTTGGCGCCAAGGTCGAGATCCAAAAAGAAAGTGACGCGAAGACCCTGCGCGTGATTTATCAAATCGATCCCGGGCCCATACACAAGCTGGTGCTAGTGGAGATCACCGGCAACAAGGATTTTCTGGATACGGCAAAATTACGATCCTACCTGCAGATCCAGCCCACGAGCCGCCTTTTGAGCCATGGCCGTTATAGCGAAGCCTTGCTCAAGAGTGATGTTGCGACTCTGGAAGGGCTCTACCGGTCCAGCGGTTTCCGGCAGGTTCAGATCACCACCAAAGTGGACGACAACTACCACGGAGAAAACAAGCTGGCGGTTCACATCCACATTGATGAAGGAGTGCGGACGATTGTTGGCGAGTTGCATGTGCTGGGCACGCAGAAGGTCGCGGCCACCGCGCTTCCCGAACTGACCACGCAGCCGGGCCAGCCGTATTCCGAGCAGGATCTGGCGAACGATCGGGAACGAATTCTCAGTTATTACTTCGATCACGGATTTCCCAACGCCACGCTCGATATCACCACCAAGCCTTCATCCGATAAGCCCAATCGCGAAGACGTCACTTTCACCATCCAGGAAGGCGAGCGCTTCACAGTGAATCGGGTGATGGTGGCTGGAACTGAACACACCCGCGACTACGTCCTGCAGCGGGAGTTGCAGGTGCATGAGGGCGATCCCCTCAGCCAGCAGGATCTTCTGGGTACTCAAACGCGACTCTATGACTTGGGCATCTTCAGCCAGGTCGACACGGCTGTGCAGAATCCCGAGGGCACCGATCCGCAGAAAAATGTTCTGGTACAGGTGAAGGAGGCCAAGCGCTACACCTTCACCTACGGCGTTGGCTTGGAGTTCCAGACCGGGCAGCCGGCGGGGACGACCGCGCCGCAGGGGACTACTGGAGTGAGTCCCCGAGTTGAGTTTGACGTGACGAGGCTGAACGTTGGCGGCCGCAATCAGACGGTCACGTTCCAGTCCCATGTGGGCCGCCTGCAACAGCGCGGGCTGATCAGTTACGCGATCCCCAAGCTGTTTGACAACGACAAGTTCAAGCTGATCTACACGGTTTTTTACGACAACAGTCTCGATGTGGCCACGTTCACTTCCGAGCGCCTGGAAGGAAAGATCGACCTGCGGCAACAGATCGGGAACTCCGGGCACGAGCCCGGGACCCGCCCGGGACCGAGTTCGATTACCTATCGCATGGATTTCCGTCTGGTGAAGGCTTACCACTTCGCGGAAGGATTCTCACCCGGCGAAATCACGGTCCTCTCCTTGCCGGCACGCGTAGGCGGTCCGGGTTTCACCTACATCCGTGACAAACGTGACAATCCCCTCGAAAGCACGAAGGGGAGTTATTTCACGCTGGATGGTTTTGCTTCGTCCAAGTACTTTGGATCAGAAGCCGATTTCGGCCGCGCGCTGGCGCAGAATTCCACCTATTACGCCTTTGGAGGCAAGGGCAAGGCCGGTCATCAATACGTGTTCGCCCGTTCGACGACCATCGGCGTGGAGCAGCCGGTTAACGAAACCCGGGTTCTGCCTCCCGGTTCGTGTCCGCTGAATGCGGCGGGGGAGCCGACCTGTACCGACTTCACAACCATCCCGCTGCCCGAGCAATTCTTTGCGGGCGGCGGAAACTCCCATCGCGGTTTCGGGTTAAATCAGGCAGGACCTCGCGACCCATCATCCGGTTTCCCGTTGGGCGGTACGGCGCTCTTCGTGAACAATTTCGAGCTCCGTCTTCCCCCGATCACCATGCCATACCTTGGAGAAGGATTCGGGTTTGCCATTTTTGACGATATGGGTAACGTTTTTACGGCGCAACACGACATGATCAAAGGGCTGTTACGCTGGCACCAGGCCAATCCGAACCTGTGCCTACCCGTCGGTACAACTCCCAATTCGTGCTTCAATCAATTCAACAATTCAGGGTATGATTACACTTCGCATGCAGTAGGAATAGGCGTACGCTACAAGACTCCGATCGGGCCCCTGCGTTTCGATTTTGGATACAACCTGAATCCAACCAGATACTTCCAGGGAGTATTCGACCCGGTAACCCAAAAACTGACAAGCTATGAGACCCAGCGCTTGCGGCATTTCAACTTTTTTTTCAGCATAGGCCAGCCATTCTGATGCCCAGAGACAGAGTTCGTACGAAGAAGATGATCGCCGTGGTCGCGCTCGCCATACTCATGAGTGCTCTCAGTCTCCCTGCAGTGCACGCGGGACAGGTAATCGACCGCATCGTGGCCACCGTCAACGGGCACATCATTCTGCAGAGCGACTGGGACGAAGCCATGTGCTACGAGTCCCTGCTCAACGGCAAGGCGATCAACCAGTTTTCGAACGAGGACCGCCGCGCCGTACTCGATCGCCTCATTGATCAGGAGCTTCTTGGGGAGCAGATGAAGTCGGCCTACTTCCAGCACGCGTCCGAGGCGGAGGCTGCTGCTCGCGTTGCCGAAGCGCGGAAGGCGTATCCGGAAGCGGCGACGGCCGAGGGCTGGCAGTCAGTGCTGGCCCGGTTCGGGCTGGCTGAAAGAGACGTGATTGCGCACGTGCAGCAGCAGATCGATCTCATGCGCCTGGTGGATGCCCGCCTGCGTCCCGCGGTGCAGATTGATTCCAAGACCATCGAAGCGTACTACCGTGAAAAATTCGTTCCCCAGCTGAAGCAATCCGGCGCAGGGGACGTTCCGCCGGCCGATGTCGCCGCCAAGATCCGCGAGTTGCTCACCGAGGAGAAGGTCAACGAACTGATGGTCTCCTGGCTCCAGTCCCTGCGGTCGGAGAGCAAAGTGAGCGTTCCCGGATCGACCGGGGCCGCTGGAGATGGAGTACAGTCGCGGTGACCGAATCCCCCGCCAGGCCGCGCCGCTGGTGGAAATATCTGCTGATTGCCACCGGTGTAGGCATCGTCGCCATGCTTGGCGCCCTCTGGTACACCACCACGGATTCTTTCCAGGCCTACGTTCGCAGCCGGATGGTCGCCGAAGTCGAGCGGATTACCGGTGGCCGCGCCGCGATTGGCAGCTTCCACGTTGTCCCGTTTCACCTGCAGGTCGAAGTGCGCGATATTACCGTACACGGGACCGAAGCCGCGACCGACCCTCCCCTGGTTCATGCCGACAGCCTGCAGGCGCAGGTAAAAATCATCTCGTTCCTACGCACTGAGTTCGGCTTCTACTCAGTCACTCTTGATCATCCGGAGATTCACATCGCGATCGGGCCAGACGGAACGACGAACATCCCTGCGCCCAAGGGAGTTCAGAAACCTTCGGAGAAGACTCCGATCGAGCAGTTGTTTGCGCTGTCGATCGATCATCTTTCGGTACGGCGCGGCGAATTGCTGTGGGCAGACCGCAAAATTCCCCTGGACTTTGCCGTGCATGACACCAACGTGCAGATGGATTACTCGTTCCTGCATGGACGCTACGAGAGCCATCTCGCGATCGGCAAAGTGGACAGTAGCTTCGCAGACTTCCGTCCTTTCGCGTGGATGGCTACGGCCGAGTTCAGCCTGGCATCGACCTCCGTGGACGTCAAATCGCTGAAGTGGCAATCCGGCCGTTCTACTCTGGAAGCGCGCGGACGCATCGACGATTTCCGCAATCCCCATCTGGACGGAAGCTACGACGCGCATGTCGATCTCGCTGACGCCGCCGCGATTGCTAGGCGGCATGATCTGCGCGAAGGGACTGCCGAGTTCAAAGGCAGCGGCAAGTGGTCGCTGAGCGAGTTCTCCACCACGGGCGCCGTGGCCCTGCGCGACGCAGGCTGGCAGGACGATCAGATCGTGCTCAAGAAAGCCAGCGCGACCGCGGATTACACCGTGACGGATGACCAGATCAAGCTCTCGAAGTTGCAGGGCAGGTTATTCGGCGGCAGTTTCGCGGGCGACGCACAGGTGGGTAACTGGCTGCACGGTATCCTCCCGATGCCGCCGGGCAAGGTGAAGAAGGGCACGGAAAACCTTGCGGTGATTACCGCGGTGCGGCCTCCAGCGAAGAAGGGCGAAAAAGTAAGGCTGTCAGGCGTGCAGAGCGGCACGGTGCATGTGCGTTTGCGAGATATTTCTGTCGCGGACGTGGCGTCTGCCTTAAGCGTTCCCGCGCACCCGCTAGGACGATTTCGCCCCGCAGGCGCGGCCAGCGGCACCGTGGATGCACTTTGGAAAGGATCGTACCGGGATGCCGAGGTTGGATTTGCGCTTGAGGTCAACCCGCCCGCGCGTCTCGCCGCAGGCGAATTGCCGGTGACCGCCCATGTTCAAGGCAAGTATCGCCTCGGCAGCGACTCGCTGGAACTCGCGGAGTTCAGCTTGACTACGCCGGCTTCGAAAATTCAGGCATCCGGGACTTTGGCGGCTTCCTCAACGCTGCACTTTTCTGTTACCACTTCCAATCTGGAAGAGTGGCGGCCGCTGGTGGCGGCCCTGGGCGGTCCCGCCGACTTGCCGTTCCGCGTGGATGGCAATGCGATCTTCAACGGTGTTGCCGGCGGAACATTTTCCGCGCTAACCCTGGCCGGAACGCTGGTTGCGGAGGACTTCGAATTCACCATGCCTGCGACCTCGCGCACTCCCGTGCAACCGGTGCATTGGGATTCGCTGGCGGCCAGTATCCAGTTCTCTTCGCATGATCTGGCGTTCCGCGGGGGCACTCTCAAACGCGGAGATACCAGCGCTGATTTCGATATCACAGCCAATCTGCAAAATGGGACGTTCACCGAGACGACTCCTTTCACGGCGCGGGTGAACCTGCACAAGGTGGATGTTGCCTCGACTGCGGCGATCGCGGGCTTCGACTATCCGGTTTCCGGAACGGCAGATGTGTCCGTTCAGATCACCGGGACGCGGGCGCATCCTCAGGGGCAGGGGCACATTCACGCGGAGAATGCCTCGGCCTATGGCGAGTCGATCGAAACGTTCGATGCCGACCTGCGCATGGCGGGGAACGAGACCGTTCTCAATAATATTCATCTCACCCATCAGGACGCCGAAGTTTCCGGCACCGCCGCCTATACCCCGGCGACGCACGCGTTCCGCCTGGACCTGGCCGGAAAGAACTTTGACATCGCGCGCATTCGCGAGATCCATTTGGACCCGTTGCCGATGGCGGGTCGAGCCGACTTTACCCTGCAAGGCTCCGGCACGACTGAAAGTCCAGCGATTAACGCCAAAGTTCACGTGCGCGACCTTACGCTCGACCGGGAACTCGCCGGCGGGCTCGATCTGGAAGCCACCACGAAAGACGGCGAACTGCATGTGACCGGGCGCTCCGAATTTCCGCATGGCAACCTCGCCGTTGAAGGCAGCGTCGTGATGCGCGGGGACTATCCCGCGAACATTACAGCGCGGACGGATCATCTCGATCTCGATGCCTTGTGGCGCGCTTATTTGGGGCAGCAGCTGACCGGCCACTCCTCTGTCAGCGGCATGATCACCATGGAGGGGCCGCTGCGCTATCCGCGGCAGTGGACGCTGAAGGGAACCGCCACCGATCTTGCCATCGAACTGGAAACTGCTAAGTTGCACAACCAGGGTCCGGTGAGTTTCACGTATGCCGATATGACCGCCCACATCGATCCCGCGCACTTCGTGGGGGAGGGAACCGATGTCACCGGACACGGGTCGATTCATTTCGCGGGAGCGCGGGAACTCGATCTGGCTGCCGACGGCCAAATTGACCTCAAGCTGTTGGGCAGCATGGTGCCGGATCTCACCGTTTCCGGTCTGTCGACGATCCACATGACTTTAGGGGGCACGCTGAGCGAGCCGCTCCCGCAAGGCAGCGTCCAGATCAAGAATGGAAGCGCTACGTACGCAGGATTGCCCAGCGGCCTGAGCGAGATGAACGGCGCGCTTAGCTTCACACGGGATCGCGCTCATATCGACCAACTGACGGCCCGCACCGGCGGCGGCTCCCTCGACCTGAAAGGTGACGCGACCAACTACAACGGCCAACTCAATTTCAACCTCACCGCCGTGGGGAAAGAAGTGCGTCTGCGGTATCCGCCGGGCGTGAGTTCGACGGCGACGGCGGAACTGCACTGGGTCGGGAACCGCTCCGCTTCGATGGTTTCCGGGGACATCCTGGTCACGAAGCTGGCAGTGACGCCCGGTTTTGACTTTGGCTCGTACCTGGAGCGAAGCCGCCAGTCGGCTGCAATCACTCCGGCGAATTCGCCACTGTACAACGTAAAGCTGGACGTGGCCGTACGTACCGCTCCCGAACTGCAGATGAAGACCGCAATGGCGCGGCTCTCCGGAGATGCTGATTTGCGCCTGCACGGGTCGGTGGCGCGCCCGAGCGTTCTCGGCCGCGCCGACATTCTGGAAGGCGACGCAACCTTCAACGGAATCAAGTTCCGCCTGGAGCGCGGCGACATTACGTTTGCCAATCCCGTCGCGATTGAGCCTCAAGTCAACCTGCAGGCGACCACTCACGTTCGCAACTACGATCTCGACATCACCGTTACGGGGACACCCGATCGCCTGAATGTGAACTATCGTTCGGAGCCGCCGCTGCCCAAGTCGGACATCATCGCCTTGCTGGCTCTGGGTCGCACCAGCGAGGAGTCGGAGCAATTGCAGCAGCAGTCGGGCCAGGGAGGTTTTACCGATCAGGCCACCAATCTCATCATCAGCCAGGCCATCAACTCGACCGTGAGCAGCCGCATGCAGAAACTCTTCGGGGTCAGCCGGATCAAGATCGATCCTCAGGGCCTGACCACCGAAACGAATCCCACGGCGCGGGGCCCGCAAGTCACCATCGAGCAGCAGTTCGCCAATAACGTTACTCTCACCTACAGCACCAACGTTTCGCAGAGTTCGCAGCAGATTATTCAGGGCGAGTATTACGTCAACCGCAATGTTTCGATTGTGGGCACGCGCGATCAGAACGGCGTGGTCAGTTTCGATGTCCGCATTCGGCGCCGCAAGAAATAGAATTACTCTCGCGGGGAACAGATTCCCGAATCTCTGAATGGACTTCTCCGGCAATAGCTCCTTATTCGCCAGCTTGCGCGCACACATGGTCGACGCCCAACTGCGCGCACGCGGCGTGAAAGATGAGCGGGTGCTCGACGCCATGGCGCGAGTGCCGCGCCACGAGTTCGCACCAGAACCCTATCGCGATCAGGCGTACGACGATCACCCGCTGCCCATCGGGGAAGGCCAAACGATCTCCCAGCCATACATCGTTGCGCTCATGCTGGAAGCGCTGGCGCTTTCGCCCGCCGACAGGGTTCTCGAAGTTGGTACCGGGTCGGGCTACCTGACGGCGTTGCTTGCCGAACTGGTGGCGCAGGTGTTCTCGGTGGAGCGTCACGCCGTGCTGGCGGACGCGGCGCGAGGTTTGCTTGCTCGCCTGGGATACCGCAACGTGGAAGTGATCGTGGGCGACGGTAGCCAGGGATTTGCGGAGGCCTCGCCTTACGATGCCATCATCGTTTCGGCTGCGGCCGCAGAGGTGCCCGGCGCTCTGCTCGCCCAGTTAGCCGAAGGCGGCCGAATGATTCTACCGGTGGGCACAGCGGATTCCCAGCAGTTGCAGTTGATCCGTATGGAAAATGGCCAGCCGCGAATCGCGTTGCGCGAACTGTGCCGCTTTGTGCCGCTGGTTTCGGACACTCATCAGGGTCGAGTTCAGTAAGGTCGCGAAATAAATATGCCCCGTCATCCTGAGCGAAGCGAAGGACCTGTGCAACCGCTGGCGGTGCCGATGACGTCGGGGGTTGCATAGGTCCTTCGCTTCGCTCGGGATGACAGAGAAAATTGATGACTGGTTAAACTTATGTCGTGACCATCGCACACAATCGAGTTGAGATCCCAGCTCCTGCATTACAATCGACTCCGTGCCCGTCCTGCACAACCTTCGCGTCACGTTGGAGATGATCAAGTGGGAGCACTCCATCTTCGCGCTCCCGTTTGCTCTCTGCGGAGCGATGCTGGCGGCCGGAGGCTTTCCTTCGCTGCGCCAACTCGTGTGGATCATCGTGGCGATGGTCGCGGCTCGGTCAGCGGCGATGGCGTTTAACCGATGGGCCGATGCTTCCATCGATGCCGCCAATCCCCGCACTGCCACGCGCGCCTTGCCTGCTGGACACCTTTCTCCCGCATTTGTAGCCACCTTCGTGGTGGTCTCCAGCGCGATCTTCATCGTTGCCGCCAGCCAACTGAACCGCCTCGCGCTGCTGCTGTCTCCGGTAGCTCTGGCGGTCCTGCTGCTTTACTCCTATACGAAGCGCGTGACGCGCTGGTCGCATCTGGTGCTGGGATTCGCGCTCGGCATCGCGCCTTCGGCGGCATGGATCGCGGTGCGAGGCTCGCTCGATCCCCGCATCCTGCTGCTCACCGCCGCGGTGACCTTCTGGGTGGGAGGCTTTGACGTTCTCTACGCCTGCCAGGATTTCGAATTCGACCGGCAAAGTGGGCTGCACTCCATTCCTCGATACGTCGGCATTCCCACTGCATTGTGGATTGCGCGCGGCTTTCATCTCGTGATGGTCGGCCTGCTCATCGCCCTGCTGATCGTCTTCGGCATGGGGAAGATCGCGGCCGTTGGGGTTGGGGCAGTGACACTTCTTCTGCTCTACGAACATTCTCTCGTCCGGCCCAACGACCTGTCGAAGCTCAATGCCGCCTTCTTCACGATGAATGGCGTCATTTCGGTGCTTTTCTTTGTCTTCGTCGCGAGCGACCTGCTGCTGCGGAAATGATCCCGTCAATCCGGCACTCTCAAATCTACAAGGAGGCGTCATCCTGAGCGGAGCCGTTTTTCAGGCGGAGCGAAGGATCTCGCGCGTAGATAGTCCGCGCAGTCCCACGCGAGATCCCTCACCCGGCTGAACTGCGCCGGGTTCGGGATGACGCCACCTCGCTTACCACATCCGTGCCGGCCGTGCCATAATCACTAGCGCCAAAATTTGGAGGCCTCATGCTTCGGAGTATTGTCCGCACTGCCTGTGTTCCGTTCTTGTTCGCCGCGCTTGTTTACGCCCAGCAGCCCGCCTCCGCGCCAGCCCCTGCTCCCGGCAGTGCGGTCGACTTGGTGCTGCAAGGCCAGAAACTGAGCCGCGACGGCAAACTGGATGACGCGCTCGCCCTCTACAGTAAGGCACTCGACAAGTCCCCGGATCTGTACGAGGCGCATCTGGCCGTTGGAGCGGCGCTTGATCTCAAGGGCGACTACACCGAAGCGCACGAGCATTTCACCAAGGCGATCGCAGTGGCTCCCGCCGATTCCAACGGGCAGGCATTGCGCGCGATGGCAGTGTCGTATGCGTTCGAGGGCAACACCTTCAAGGCAGCGGAATTCGAAATGCAGGTCTTCAATGCACGCCTGGCGAAGAGCGACTCCGTCGGCGCAGCCGAGATTTGCAACGAACTGGCGCGCATCTACCTCGACGCGAATGATCCGGATCACGCCTACAAGTGGTACAAGATGGGATACCACACCGTCATCCACAAGCCTGACCTGACGGAAGCTGACAAGCATCTGTGGATGTTCCGCTGGGAGAGTGCTCAGGCTCGCATTGCAGCCCGTCGCGGCAATGCCGACGATGCCAAGCAACATATGGCCGCCGCCAAAACCGCCCTCGACAATGCCAACAATCCCGAGCAGATGAAGTTCTATCCCTACCTCACGGGATATGTCGCGTTCTACACGGGAGACCCCAAGATCGCGATCGAGGAATTGCAGAAGGCCGACCAGCATGATCCGATGGTTCTGGCGCTGCTCGGCGAGGCGTATGAGAAATCTGCCTACGCACCTCTAGCCAAGGGTTGCTACCAAAAAGTTCTCGAGATCAACAGCCATAATCCCGCGAACGCGTACGCGCGTCCGCTGGCGAAGAAAAAGTTGAGCGGCGGCGCTTAAACTGCGATCTGGCTGCACGTGATCCGTTGTCCATCCGATTGTGCAGGATTACTCTTGTAACCGCCGCCGCGGCAAACCGGGTTGCCCCGGTTTCCGCTGCCCCCTAAACTCGTGAGTGCGAGCTATTTGTTGGACAGCCTCGCGACCACTCGTGCGCAATAAAACAAATCCACCGCAGGCCGGCACCATCGACCGCAAGGTCGCGATCAAGCTCGGCTTGACGGCGCTGCTGTACGGAGTGATCCTCGCGCTTGCCCTCAATCGGGATTTCTATTCCGATTCGATGACCTCCGCGTTTCTTTCTCTTGCGCTGGCCAGCGCCCTCATTGTGCTGGTGATGATCCGGCGCTCCTGGTTCGACTTGATTTGGGTTTTGACCGGTAGCTTGTTCCTCGCCGTGCTCGACTTTCGCGTCATGGAGTTTCACCCCGTATTCATGGCCGGCTTTTCGTTCGTAGGCATGGCTGCGCTGGCAGTTCTGGGCACGCACACCCTCTGGGCCGAAGGAGACGACCGCAAACTTCTCCTTTATGGATTTCTGCCGTCGATTCTGTTTGTAGCCTCGGAATACATGGCGAGCACGCTGCTCGACATCACCGAGACGCTCCATCCCAAGACGTTCGACCTCTTTCTTTACTCGTTTGATTGCAGTCTACGTGTGCAGTTCAGTTTCCTGATGGGGCAGCTTTTCTGGACGTGGCTGTGGGTGCGCTTTGTTTGCCTCGTCATCTATATCGCGCTGCCGTTGCCCTTGGCCCTGGTCTACGCCGCCCAGTTGCGGCAAAAAAGAGAAAAAGCTTTTGCAGTCATGTTGGCGTTCCTGGTCACGGGGCCGGTGGGAGTTCTCTTCTACAACATGCTGCCGGCTTGCGGGCCCGTGCACGTGTTTGGAGCCGCCTTCCCATTTCATCCGCCAGCCATTGCGGACGTGATGCACATGAACGTTGTGCCCGTCCTGCTGAAGGGCGCGCGCAATGCCATTCCATCGCTGCATATGGCTTGGGTGCTGCTTGTATGGTGGAACTCTCGTGGGCTAGCGCGCTGGATTCGCGCGATTGCCATGGTGTTCGTGGTTCTCACGGTGATGGCCACCCTGGGCACGGGGGAACACTACTTCATCGATCTCGTCGTTGCGTTCCCATTTTCTCTGATGGTGCAGGCCATGTGCTCGTACTCGCTGCCGTTTCGCAGCGGCGCGCGGCGAGACGCATTTCTATTTGGCACGTTTGTGACTCTGATCTGGCTGGCGCTGCTCAGCTTCACTAGCAGCATCTTCTGGAGTTCGCCGGTGGTGCCCTGGGCGATGATTGTCGCGACGGTCGCCCCGTCGATCATTTTCTGGAACCGCCTCATGCGCGCCGGGGATCAGGAAGAAGACCAGGAAGAGCCTGTCCGCTCCCACGGAGCCGCCGCAGGCGCGACCCCGTAACGCTTTGGAAATTGCCAGTCTTTGAAGGCGGAACCGGAGAGACGAGCGGAAGCCCCTCCGGACCCATGCAACGCGCTTCTATGGATTGACCTTTAGAAGCAGCATCGTGCCGCTTTCAACCTTCACGTTGTTCTTCTCCGAACTCAGCACCGAGCCTTGCGCTGCGTTCTGCCCAGCTTCGAGCTTCAAGTTCGAAATTCCAACCACGCCCTGCGTGCTCCCGTTGATCGGGGGACGCGCGTTGCCTTTCTGCTGAGTGTCGGTGCCGGTGGTTGGCACAGAGTTCGGCGCTGGGCTCGATGGCTGTGTTTGCCCCGCACTTCCCATTGAGCCGCTCCGTCCTCCACCCATCGGAGACGTAGCTGCGCCACCCCCGCCCGCGGGAGCGCCGGGATCACCGCCGCCAGCATTCGCATTGTTCGTGGGAGGCGCGATGACTGCTTGGATCGACATGGGCAAATTCACGTCCCCACTCTTCAAGACCGCATGGTCAAAGGCGATTCCCAGCTGCGATTCTTTTTGTTCTTTGCTGCGCGCCTGCGCCTCAGTCACGTGTCCCGTCACCTTTGTGTCCTTGGGGACAATGACCTCGCCACTGCTGGTCTTCAGATCCATCGTGACTATGGCCACGACTTCGTCACCCGGCTTGGCCGTCTTGGCGTCGATGGTTTTCGTCAACTGCACCGGGATCACGCTTCCTGGAGCGATTCTCGTAGTTCCTGCCGCCGGTGCCTGACTTGCGTCAGGCGGCGCCGAGGCTGGAGCCTGCGGGGCGGGCGGAGTTGCTTGCGGCTGCGGTTGACTCTGGGGTTGTGTCGGCGCCGGCTGCGTTTGGGGAGTGCTCGGATCGGTTGAGCCCGGGGGTGTGCTTTGTGCCAGTGCCGACCCGCTCGCGAATGTTGCCATAACTGCTGCAGCGACAAGAATTCTGTTCATCGACGGTCTCCTTCGTGGGTAGCGCTCCCGCAAGGTAGATGCATTTTGTGTCCAAAAGGTAGGCGACAATCTTCGACAGCGCCAACCGATGGGGCCGCGAGGGCATCCAAGTGCAATGCCAATCCGACTCATCTACCTTGTCCTGCTCAGTTCAATCCTGGCCACGTGCGCGGCCTGTGCGCCGAATCAGTCTCCCGATCAACTCCGCGAGAAAACTGCCGAAGCCACCTCCAGCCTCAAACGCGATACGAAGGCCGTCGCCGAAGGCGTGAAGGAGGGACTCAGCAACAAAAGATCGGTGGACCTGAACAAGGCGTCCAAAGACGACCTGTCTTCCTTGCCGGGCATCAGTTCCCAAAAGGCAGACCGGATTATCGCCGAACGCCCCTACGCCAGCGCCCATCAGTTGGTGACGCGCCATGTGTTGTCGGAGGCTGAGTACAACCAGATTCAGGACCGTGTCGTCGTCGATCACTAGATCGAGAAAGATAGTGAAGCACGAAAGCCAGAGGGCCTTGATTCCAAAGTGTTTCCTTCGTGAACCTTAGTATCGTGCGTGGTCCAAGCCCATCGCCTCTTGACTCTGTGTCCTCCGTGTCCTCTGTGGTTAACATGGCAGTTGGCATCGTCCTTGCGATATCATCAAAGGGATGTCTGCCACGCGCCCAAACCAAACTTTCCAGACGCACGACTTTCAAACTGACGACCGTCGGCTCGAGCCGATCCGCGCCAAAGTTCTTGCCGGAACCCGGCTGGATACCGATGACGCCCTCGCCCTCTACCGCACCGGCGACATTCTCGCCGTGGGCTGGATGGCGAACCTGGTACGCGAGCGCATGCACGGCGACAAGACGTACTTCAACGTCAACCGCCACATCAATCCGACCAATGTCTGCGTAGCGGCCTGCCGACTGTGCGCCTTCGGACGCAAGAAGGACACGCCCGGCGCCTACACCATGGCGCTCGAAGAGGCCTTCGAGACCGCGGCTTCGGGATACACCGAGGCGGTGACCGAATTCCACATCGTCGGCGGATTGCATCCCGACCTGCCGTTTCAATATTTCCTCGACCTGTGTTCGGGCCTGAAGCAGCGCTTTCCGCAGGTGCATCTCAAGGCCTTCACCATGGTCGAGGTGGCTTATCTGTCGAGGCGGGCGAAGCTCTCGATCCGCGAGACGCTGGAGCAACTGAAGGCTGCGGGAGTGGACTCGCTTCCCGGCGGCGGCGCGGAGATTTTTGCCGATCGCGTGCGCCACATCATTTGCGACCACAAGATTGACGGCGGCGAGTGGCTCGAGACCGCCAAACTGGCGCACCAGATCGGATTAAAGTCGAACGCGACCATGCTCTACGGCCACGTCGAGAACGACGAAGACCGCGTCGACCATCTGATGAAGCTGCGCGCACTGCAGGACGAAACCGGCGGCTTCCAAACGTTTATCCCGCTGGCCTTCCATCCGGACAACACACCGCTGCAGCACCTGCCGAAAACCACCGGCATGCTCGATATCAAGCAGATTGCCGTCAGCCGTCTCGTGCTCGACAACTTCCCGCACATCAAATCGTATTGGCAGATGATGACCGCGAAGATCGCGCAGATTTCCTTGCGCTTTGGCGCCGACGACATGGATGGCACAGTGATCGAAGAAAAGATTTACCACGACGCAGGCGCGACTACTCCGCAGGGCATGCACCGCGAAGAACTGGAGCGCCTGATCCGCGCGGCCGGACGCGAACCCATCGAGCGCGACACCCTCTACCGGCCCGTCACGCGCACGGAAACGTCCGTCACGGTTGCGGTGTAGCTGTTAATTTGTGCAGTTCTTCGGGCGACGTATTCAGCAGATTCTTCAACACGGCTACCTCGGCGGCGATGCCCGCGTGCAAAGCGGGATCCACGTCGGGCGCGAACAGTGCAGAGTGATTCGAAGGAAGCTGACTGCCCGACGCTTTGGCCGCAGCGAACTTCTCCGGATCGGCTCCGCCCAGACTGAAATAGAAACCGGGAACTCCCTGCTCGACGAAATAGGAGAAATCCTCTGAGGGAGTGATGGGCTCGCCGGTCACTACCTTGTCTTTTCCCAGTGCGGCTTCCAGCGGAGCCCGGAGGCGCTCGGCCAGCGCGGGATTGTTGTAAACCAGGTCCGTACCCTCATAGCGTTCCACCGAAGGCTCGCGGGGCGCCCCCGCCGCGGCGGCCTCTGCCTTGGCGATGCGAGCAATGGCCGCAAGAATCTGCTGCCGCACTTCCTGCTTGCGGGTCCGTATCGTCAATCCCATTTCCGCGTGGTCGGGGATGATATTGTTCTTCGTCCCCGCCTGGATGTAGCCAACCGTTACGACCGCCATTTCGCCGGGTTTGATCTCGCGGGACACAATGGTCTGCAGCGCGAGAATGGTTCGAGCTGCGATCACAATGGGGTCGATGGCCGACTGCGGCATCGAACCGTGCCCACCCTTGCCGTAAATCGTGATGCGCACCGAATCCGAGTTCGTGTTGTAGACGCCGGGAGTAATCGCGGCCATCCCCGCGGGGAATTCATTGCCGACATGCAAAGCCACTGCGACGTCTGGCTTGGGGAATCTCGTAAACACTCCGTCGCGGATCATTCCCTCCGCACCGCCGATGGTTTCCTCGGCAGGCTGGCCGATCAGCATCAGCGTTCCATGCCAGGTATTCTTGCTGCGTGCCATCACCTCGGCGGTGCCGAGAAGGGCGGCCATGTGCAGGTCGTGGCCGCAGGCGTGCATCACCGGAACGTCGCGTCCAGCATCGTCTGTCGAGCGCACCTTGCTGGCGTACGGAAGGCCCGTTTTCTCTTCCACCGGGAGCGCGTCCAGTTCTGTGCGCAGCATGATGACGGGACCGGCTCCGTTCTTGAGGATCGCAACCAATCCCGTGCCACCCACGTGTTCGGTCACGTCATACCCGGCGCTGCGCAAACGCGCCGCCATCTTGGCTGCGGTCTGCGTCTCATGCGCTGACAGCTCAGGGTTCTGGTGCAGATCAAGGTAGAGCGCGTGCGCGTCAGGATAGACGCTTTCAACTTCTTTGGAGGATGGAGCCTGCGCGCAGGCGAAGGCCGTGAGTAGCGCGAGCAGCGAGAGTTTTGACAAGATCATCGTGCCGGGATCATATCCTGCACGTTCTCAGAGTTGCAAACCGAGGGCTGCAAGGCCTCGGATCTACTCAACCATTTCTGTTTGCAACGAAATCCAGAGTGAGGCCATCTTAACGAGTAAGCCGTTGAATTCTCCGCTTGCCTTTTTTCCACCGGGTGTACAATCGGCTTAGAAAGCACTTGGTTGCGCACTTCGTTAGCAAGGCCGAGGCGCTATGAACGTTCACGTCAGCTACCGTCTTCATAAAATTCCCGCCGTCGAAAAAGACATCCAACACCAGATCGAAAAACTGCAAAAACGCCTGCAGGTTTTCCGGCCCGAACTCATCCACTTGAAGGGTGTAGTGGAGGAGATCTCTGCTCGCGAGGGCACCAGCGTTTCGCTGAACCTGCGCTTGCCGTCTGGTCAAATGGCCGTGCAGACTTCGGCGCCGAACGCCGCAGCTGCAGTGAAGAGTGCGTTTGAGGATCTGCTGCAGCAGGTCAGCAAGCACAAAGATCTCCTGCGAGCGTCGCACAAGTGGCAGCGTGGCAAGCGTGGGGATACCGCCCGTCCCAGTGCCATTGTGCACGAGGTTCCGTTCGAGCAGACACTGGCCGCCGTTTTCCCGCCGACGATTTCTTCCGACGACATTCGCTCCTACGTGAACGTCAATCTGGCGCGCCTGGAGCGCTTTGTCGAAAGGGAAATCTATTTCCGCGAGGCCCAAGAATCGATCGCGCCCGACAGCCTCTCGAAAGAAGAAGTCATCGACGAAACCATCGCCGCCGCCTTGGGCAACGGTCAGGAGAAGCCCGAACGCCTGGCGCTCGAGCCCTGGCTTTACCGCCTCGCCCTACAAGCGTTGGATGAACTCTCGCGCACCGACGAGAGCAACGGTAACGCCCGGCCCTTGGAAGACTCTGCGCGCCCGCGCAACGTGAAGGGCAGCGACGAGTCGGAGTTACAGTTTCATCAGCCCGACGAGTCCATCACAGGTGCGACCGTCATCGCCGACGCCCGCGTCGCCACGCCGGAGCAGATTATGGCCTCCGATGAACTCTTGCGCCTGATTGCGTCCTCTCTGCGCGATCTCGGCTCGGGCCCGCGCGAGGCCTTCATTCTGCATGCGGTCGAGGGCTTTAGTGTCGATGAAATTGTGGCGATTACCGGAGTCCCGGCCGACCGGGTGCTTGCCTTCGTTTCTGCCGCACGCGACCACTTACGCAAAGCGCCGGGACTGGCCAAACAGTTTCAAGGCCGGTTCGCTCCGACCGGCACCGCTTAATTCCAATCTCAATAATTTGGGGAGGTCATTCATGACCCTGACTCGAGAACAAATCCGAGAGCTAGCTGAATTTCAGGATGAAAAATCCTGTGCTGTCAGTTTTTATTTTCAGCCGTCGACGCCGCGCAACAAGGCGCATAAGGAAGATACGATCCTCGTCAAGGACCTGGTGCGCGAAGCTCTCCGCACTGTGGAAAGCCGCACTGTAGAAAATAAAGACAAGAAAGACAGCGCCCGCGCTGATATGGACCGCATCCTGCGCCTCTCGGGCGAACTGCGCAGCAACGGCACCCACGGCAAAGCCGTGTTCGCCTGCGCCTCCAAGAACCTCTGGCGCGAATATGATTTGCCCGCCAGCCTCCCAAGTACGCAACTTTTCGTGGACCGCCATTTTCATCTCAAACCGATTGCGTATCTTCTGGGCGCCTCTCCGCTGCTGGGCGTCGTGCTCGTCGACCGGCACCGGGCCCGCATCTTCGATCTTCGTCTGGGCGAGTTGACCGAGCGCAAAGACCTGTTCCAACCGTTGTCTCGCAAAGGCCGCAGTGACGGGTATGCCGGCTATGACGCTGGCCACGCCCAGCGCCGCGTGGAAGACGAAACTCGCCAGCATTTCAAGCATGTGGCTGAATCACTGAAGGATCTGCTGGAAAAGGGCGTGTTCGAGAAATGGATTCTTGCCTGCCCCGATTCCCATCGCGCGCTGCTCGAATCCCAACTGCACTCCTACGTGAGTCAGGCCTTGATCGGCCGGTTCCATGCGGATTTGGCTCATGCCACCCGCGACGAGATCCGCACCCACGCGCAGGAGATTAAGGAACGGTGGAAAAGCGATCGCCGCCGCGAACTGGTCGGCCAGGCTTTGGGGCAGGCCCGCAGCAACGGACGCGGTGTGACCGGCCTGCGCCGCGTATTACGCTCGCTGGAACTGGGGGAAGTGCAGACTCTGCTGATCGGCGAAAACTTGCAGGCGCATGCCGTCGAATGTTCGGGATGCGGCCATATCGACGCCCACATCGTGGGTTCCTGTCCGGTTTGTGGCAAGGCCACGCAGGAAGTGGTCGACGTAGGCGAGGCTATTCTGCCCTGGGCGATTCGCCGCGATATCGAAACCTTCTACGTGAAGGATGATCCAGAGTTCGACAAGGTAGGCAATGTTGCCGCCCTGCTGCGTTTCCGTTCGGAAAACGTGCAGCCGATCGCCCCGGCTGTGGCAGATCAATTAGAGAAAGCAGGCGCGGCCTATCCCGGCCGGTTGCGCAGGTTCGCCAGTCGCTGAAAACGAGGCTCCGACTGGCCTGCGTGAGTGCCGCCAAGAGAAATTGTAGGCGGGGGCGAATGACACTATAATTGCGCCCCAACGATGGCACTCTCCTCGGGTACACGGCTGGGGCCTTACGAGATTCAATCGCCGCTGGGTGCGGGCGGCATGGGTGAGGTGTATCGCGCCCGCGATACACGCTTGGACCGCACCGTCGCCATCAAGATTCTTCCGTCGCATCTTTCTTCGAATCCCGAGGCGCTGCAGCGCTTTGACCGCGAGGCGCGCGCCGTATCCAGCCTCAATCATCCCAACGTGTGTCAGCTTTATGACGTGGGTTTGCAGGACGGAACCAGCTATCTCGTCATGGAGTATCTGGAAGGCGAGACCCTGGCCGACCGCTTGAGCAAGGGTCCGTTACCGCTCGACCAGGTTCTGAAGTGCGGAATCGAAATCTGTGAAGGCCTCGAGAAAGCGCACCGCAGCGGCGTTGTCCACCGCGACCTGAAGCCCGGCAACATCATGCTCACCAAGAGCGGCGCCAAGCTGATGGATTTTGGTTTGGCGAAGCCCGTGACCCCGGCGGGGCCAGCCAGTTCCGGACTGACGCTGACCGTAGCCACGCCCCAGCATCCCCTCACCATGGCCGGCATGGTTGTGGGCACCTTCCAGTACATGGCGCCCGAGCAATTGGAAGGCAGGGAAGCCGACGCCCGCAGTGACATCTTCGCACTCGGCGCTGTGCTGTATGAAATGGTCACGGGCAAGCGTGCGTTCGAAGGCAAGACCGCATCGTCAACGATTGCGGCGATTCTGGCCTCCGAGCCGCCGCCAATCTCTACCCTGCAGCCGCTGTCTCCCATGGCGCTCGAAGGCACGGTGAAGAGCTGTCTGGCCAAAGATCCCGACGAGCGCCTGCAAACCGCTCACGACGTCAAACTGCAGTTGAAGTGGATTCAGGAGAGTGGATCGTCGTCACGGCTAGCCGTTGCCCTTCCTCCGGCGCGCAAGACCTGGGGTCGAACGGGCTGGGTTGTCGCAGGATTGTTGCTACTCGCGCTCGTCGGCACAGGAGCCTGGTGGCTGCGCTCTCGCCAGGCGCCACTGGCCATGTACTTCAACATCGCAGCGCCATTCCCGGCGGCCTCAATGGCGCTGTCGCCGGACGGGAAAATGCTCGCGCTCGTCGCGTATTCCGACCAAGCCAGCAAGAATGTGATCTGGATCCACCAGATCGGGGGCCGGAGCGCGACTGTGCTGCCGGGAACCGAGGGAGCCGCATATCCGTTCTGGTCGCCGGATGGCCGTTCACTGGGATTCTTCGCGCAGGCCAAGCTCAAGACCATCGATGTCGCTTCTGGACGATCCCCTCGCGTGCTAGCTGACGCGGCTTTCGGCCGCGGTGGCACATGGAGCCGCGACGGCGTGATCCTGTTCGCCGCCAATGTTTGGACCGGATTGTCGCGCGTCTCATCTTCCGGCGGAACTCCCGTCCAGATCACCACTCCCGATCCCGCCCAGTTCCAAGTGAGTCACCGCTGGCCCGTCTTCCTGCCCGATGGGCGTCACTACATTTATTTGGCCTGTAACTTCTCCGGATACCTCGACAAGAACTTTATCGTGCTCGGCTCGCTTGACTCCAACGAGAGACGCAACCTGATCAACGCCAGCACGAACGCCATGTACGCGGACCCGGGCTACCTTCTATTCTGGCGCGATAACGCGCTGGTGGCCCAGCGCTTCGATCTCAGGAACTACTCGCTCAGCGGCGAGCCGCACATCCTGAATGATGCAGTGCAATATTTTCCCCAGGTTAATTTCGCTGCGTTCGCCGTATCCGGCAACGCGTTAGTCGCCCAGACCGGGGGCGGCAAGGGAGCCGCACCGTCTCAATTGACATGGTTTGATCGCAGCGGCAAGAAGCTTGGCACTGTCGGTCCTGTGGCTCTCGTCGCAAATCCCAAACTTTCGCCCGACCAGCATCGCGTCGCCGTTGACCAGACCGACAGCGACGGCCGTCACGTCAATCCTTGGATCTACGACGTGTCCAGCAACGCCACCTCCCGCCTCACTTTCGGAACCGGGCTGGAGGAGGTTCCCATCTGGAGTCCCGATGGGAGGCGGATCGTTTTTGCAGCAAACGATGATCTTGTCTTTCGCTTGTATGCCCAAAACGCCGACGGCTCCGGCACCGCGGAGAAAATTCTGGACCTCGACAGTCCCTACCAGACGCCCTGGGACTGGTCCCGCGACGGCAAATATCTCCTGGCCCGCAAGAATGGCGAGCTGTGGTATATGACGACTGCAGATGGAAGCGCGCACCCTTTGGTGCAGAAACCGTGGCAGATTCGCAACGCGCAGTTCTCTCCCGACGGCAAGTTCGTGGCTTACGCATCAGACGAGACCGGAAATTCGGAGATTTTTGTTTCGCCCTTTCCAACCTTCGACAGCAAGTGGCAGGTCTCACGCGGCGGCGGCGAGGAACCTCGATGGCGCGGCGACGGGAAAGAACTGTTCTATCTGGCCCTGGACCGCAAATTGATCGCCGTCGACATCAAGACCGGTCCCAACTTCGAAGTGGGTTCGCCCGGGCCACTGTTTCTTACTTCCCCCCAGCCCCCAGTCTCAGCCCTGCACTTCTTCAGTTATGACGTGACGTCTGACGGCCAGAAGTTTCTCATCAACACAAGAACCGCAACGCCCAGCGCCGCACCCGTATCAGTCTTGCTGAACTGGCCCCTGGAAATGGAGCGGTAGTTGCCTCGCGCGTGAATCTTCGATCCAGCCCGTGATATGCTTCCCGCTTCGTCTGCATGACTAATGTTGTAAATAGGATCTCGGAGGATTCGTGACATTCTCGCGCCGTGATTTCGTGAAGTCGTCCGTGCTCGGAGCCGTTGCCGCCGGAGTGGGAGCGCACGCTGCCCTTCCCGAAGCGCTCGCTGAAAATAGCCAGCAGGGCCACGCTTCGAAAGAAGATTCCCCCAAGCGCCCGGTCATCATTTGCGCCCACAACGGTTACGCCTACACCGAAGCGGCTTACGCCTTCCTGAAAAGCGGCGGCGACACGCTCGAGGCCGGCATCCGCGTGGTGAAGGGGCCCGAGGACGATCCCAACGACGATTCGGTCGGTCTAGGTGGCCTGCCCAACGAAGAAGGCGTGGTAGAGCTGGACTCCTGCTGCATGCACGGACCCACCCGGCGCGCGGGTTCAGTCGGCGGCGTGCGCAACATCAAGAACGTGTCGATGGTCGGCCGGGCCGTAATGGAGCACACCGGCCACGTCATGCTGGTCGGCGAGGGCGCAGAAAAATTCGCCGTGGCCGTGGGCTTTCCGCGCGAGAACCTGCTGACCGACCGCTCCCGCAAAATCTGGCTGCTGTGGAAGGAATTCAATTCCGACCGCGACTGGTGGGGGCCGGGCATGGCCGATCCGCACTGGCATCCGCCCGCGCCCGATTCTAAGCCGCAAGCCGATCTGTGGCGGGATCGCATTCAGCAATTGCAGCAGCGCGCCGCCGATCTCGGGATCGAGCCTGAGTTCCAACTCGCGGCCGTGCATCGCGTGCTGTTTCCGCCCACCGGTACGATCCACTGCTCGGTCTTGAACGACAAGGGAGAAATGTCAGGAATCACCACCACCAGCGGACTGGCGTTCAAACTGCCGGGCCGTTGCGGCGATTCGCCAATTATCGGAGCGGGTTGCTACACCGATCAGGACATTGGTTCCGCGGGTGCCACCGGTGCCGGGGAAGAGAACATCAAGGTGGCCGGTGCTCACACCATCGTCGAAAATATGCGCCACGGCATGTCTCCGCAGGAAGCCGGCATGGACGCGCTCAAACGCATCGTCCGCAACTACAACGGCGACATGACGAAACTTCGCTACATGGATATGACGTATTACGTCCTGCGCAAAGACGGCGCGTACGCGGGCGTGTGTTTGTGGGAAGGATATTCTCCGGGCAATCCGCATAAATTCACGGTGCACGACGGCACGCTGCGTTCCGAGGTCGCGACTCCGCTGCTTAAGGGATACTCGCAGGAATGGCCGCCGTTTCCACCCATCCCGGAGGAATTGAAGAAGGATTCGTATTACCTGAAATAGCACCACGTAGCGCCGCCGTCCCGGGAGCGGCGGGCCTGCCCTGAGCGAAGCCGCGGGGGCGGGTGTGTTTGCCCGCCCCGCCGAGGGCAAGATGACCTCGGGACAGCCGGCAAGATGCCGGCGCTACTAGAACCTCACCTTCACATCCGGACTCTTCTCCAAATGAATGCTTTCCACAAACCGCACTTTACCCGTGCGCAGCGTCATGATCACGGAAGAAGTACGGGTTCCTTCACCGAAGAAGCGCACGCCCTTCATCAGCGCACCGTCGGTCACGCCGGTGGCAGCGAAGATCATTTGCTTGCCCGGAGCCAAATCCTCCGCCTCGTAGATGCGATTCTTGTCTTTGATCCCCATGCGCTCCAGACGCTCCTCATGCTCGGGCTTCACGACCAGGCGCCCCAGCATGTAGCCATTCAGACAGCGAACCGCAGCCGCCGTGATGACGCCCTCCGGTGCTCCTCCGGATCCCATGACGGCGTGCACTCCGGTTCCAATCACGGCTGCCGCAATTCCGGCAGAAAGATCGCCATCGCCGATGAGGCGGATGCGCGCTCCGCAGGCTCGAATATCACCAATGAGCTTCTCATGCCGTGGACGGTCGAGCACAATCACAACCAGGTCTTGCACATCGCGATCCAGTCGCCGGGCGATGTTTTTCAGATTGTGCGACACAGGCGCGTCGATATAGACAGCGTCTTTGCACGACGGACCGACAACAATCTTGTCCATGTAGCAATCAGGCGCGTTCAGCAGGCCTCCGCGCTCGGATGCGGCGAGCACGGTGATCGCTCCCGGCGCCCCCGTGGCGCATAGATTGGTGCCTTCCAGCGGATCGACCGCGATGTCGACCTCGGGAACTTCCGTGCCGTCGGGAAACTCGGCGCCAACTTTCTCGCCGATGTAGAGCATGGGCGCTTCGTCGCGCTCGCCCTCGCCGATCACGATCGTGCCCCGCATGGGGATCGAGTCCATCGTCTTGCGCATGGCCTCGGTGGCCACCTGGTCGCTGAGCTTGCGCTCGCCCTGTCCCATGGTGCGGGCCGACTCGATCGCGGCCACTTCCACCACGCGCAGGAATCGCGACGCCAGGTCGCTCTCAATGTTCTCCCCGAAACTGCGGGCCTTGCCCTCCGGACGAGTCTGCGTACCCATTTACTGTCTCCCGAGCGCGTTTTGATGCGCCGTTGTGCGCCGGGTTGAGACTATATCGCAACCGCAGGCCGGATTGAAAGACGCGTTGGATGGCAAACTGAATTCGCCTTTACAAGATCGATCTTGCATTCGCAATCACCGCAGGCGCTCCGCTCACGAAACGAATTCCTGTTCTCCCGCACTATGGGTGAGAGCAGTTCGGAGGTTTTATGTCAGCTGTAGCGGATCGTGTGCTAGCGATTGCAAAGCCCGAGGCGCCGTCCTCGAACGGCGTTTGGGTGCCACTCGTAGGTGGACTTTGGGTTCTGGCAAACGTCGGCCTCGCGGCACTTGGGATCTATATCGACTGGCCGATCCTGTGCGCGTTCCTGGCGGGACTGATGAATGGCTCGCTCCTGTCGGTGATTGCGGTGGCCACGGCGAGCGAGCGACTCCAGGCAGGCGCCACCGGATTGCTGGGCGGACTCAGCCTAAGCGCGCTGCGCAGCGACGGCAGCATGGTGTGGAAAGCCATGCAGTCCGTCCATGGTTTTGTTGACAGCTTGTTCACTGTGATGGGGATTGAGCTCGACGAGAGAATACATCATGCCATCGAGCAGGAAGCTCTCTACATGATCTGGACGATCGTGTTTGTCGTGCTGGCTTCGCTGGTCGCGGAGTGGGTGCGATCATCCCGGGCGCAAACCGATCGGGAGCGCTAGCGTAACTCTCTGGCAGCAGCCAGCATCTCGTCCGCGCGGGCTCGGACGCGGACGTCTTCAGTGAAATTGCTCCAGCGAACAATCTTGGATGAGTCCACCAGAAACTCGGCTGGACGTGCGATGTCGTGCCCATCCGGCCCGCCCCCCGTATGCAGCAAGTGATAGCGCCGAGTCACCGCGGTATCGGGATCAGAAAGAATCGGGAAAGTGTATCCCGCTTTGTGAGCCAGATCGCGCGACACCTCAGGCGCATCAACGCTGATCGCGACCGGACGTACGCCCGCCACCTGAAACTCCGCTAGCCGTTTCTCCACACCTCGTAACTCGAGGTTACAGAAAGGTCACCAGTAGCCGCGGTAGAAAATCAGTAATACCGCCTTGGGAGCCGAAGCCTGGGATTGGGAAGTAGAGGCAGACGGAGCCGCGGCGAGAAGTTGGTCGAGCGATACCGGTTTCCCCGAAGTATCGGAAAGAGTGAAGTCAGGAATCCTCTGCCCAACCTGTGGCGCCGCCGTTGAACTGGGCAGCTCGCGGGCTTTGACGAACGCGAACGCGGTGAGTCCGAGGGGAAACAGGGCAATCACGGTCAATACAACGCTCAGCACTTTACCGCGATAGACATGCGCCTGGCCAAACGCCCGCCGCAGTCCAGCGCCGAGAAAAACCAGCGCCAGGACGGCGAACAACATGCTCAGCCAGGGAAGTGCTCCCTGCAAGGGAGGACTCACAAAGAATGCGACGTTGCAGCCGATTGCTCCGACGGCGAATAAAAGTCCCCACCAGGGCGCGGTGTTCCTTCGGCGTTCCGTTGCGTCCGGCATGGCCTCAGAGTCTAACAGAGAGGTCGAACGCCCCTCGCCTGGCTCTCCTGCAATCCGCAGGTCTTCGGAAGGGTTGCTGGCGTCTATCCGAATAATTGATCCGTGGGTCGCCGGGCGCCGTGGTATTCTCGCAGACCTGCCGCGAAAATGAATGCCATGCCTGACCGCCCGCTGACTTTCCTCTGCATCACCACCTACGAGAAAGGGCAGGAGTTCATGCGCGAGTGCAAGCGCCAGGGCTGCCGTGTCATCCTGCTCACCGCGGAGAAACTGCGCGATGCCGAGTGGCCCCGCGAAATTCTCGACGACACCTTCTACTTGCCCGAGGAGATTGCCTTAGCCGACATCGTTGGCGCGGTAACCCATCTGGCGCGCAATCACAAACTCGACCGCATTGTGGCGCTCGACGAATACGACATGGAGACCGCTGCCACTCTGCGCGAGCACCTGCGCATCCCCGGCATGGGCCTCACAACCATGCGTTATTTCCGTGACAAGCTGGCCATGCGCATGCGCGCGCTTGACCGTAATGTGCGCGTGCCGGATTTCGTCCCCGTCGTCAACCACGCTGACATTCGCTACTACCTTGACCACGTGCCCGGCCCATGGGTGCTCAAGCCCCGGCAGGAAGCCTCCGCGATCGGCATCAAGAAAATCCATGCCGCCGAAGAATTGTGGCCGCTGCTCGATCAACTGAGCGACAAGCAGTCTTCGTATCTGCTGGAAAAGTTTCTCCCCGGTGATGTTTTTCACGTCGACTCCGTCGTGTCGGAGAGCGAAGTCGTCTTCGCCAACGTCAGCAAATACGGCAAGCCGCCGATGAACGTAGCTCAGGGCGGCGGAATTTTCACCACTTTCACGGTGCCAAGAGGAAGCGAAGAAGACTCCGGATTGCGCGCGATCAACCGCGACCTGATCGCGGCGCTAGGCCTGGTGCGCGGGGTCGCGCACGCGGAGTTTATCCAGGCACATTCCGACGGCCACTTCTATTTTCTCGAATGTGCCGCCCGTGTCGGCGGAGCCTACATCAACGAGATGGTCGAAGCGGCTACAGGAATCAATCTCTGGCGCGAGTGGGCGCGCGTCGAAGTCGCCGGCGGTGACGGCAGCTACAAACTGCCGCCCTTGCGCGAAGAATATGCTGGCGTGATTCTTTCGCTAGCGCGGCAGGACGATCCCGACACCTCGTCCTACAACGATCCCGAAGTGTGCCTGCGGATTAAGAAGCATCACCACGCAGGCTTGGTGCTGCGCTCGTCAGACCCGCACAGGATACCGATGTTGCTGGGGGGATACGCCCGCCGCTTCGCAGAAGAATTCCTGGCAGTCGAGCCCCCTCGAGACAAGCCCACAGCCTAGCCGTCCGTATGTGGCGCGGGCGCCCTCGCCCGCGCACTGCGAGGGCAAAACCGGAGATGCTTCTTTGCCAAGTTGTAGCACGGTTTACGCCGCACCTGGCTCTGCAGGAAGAGTCGCTGAATGTCGCGCTGGTGGTGGGTGGAAGTATTGTCATCCCGCACCTGCGACGCGCGTATGAGTTGCTGGAAGAGATCTACAGCTGAAGATGTGGAGAATATGTGTTGAATATGTGTTGAAGTTAAATATGTGGGGACGGCCGCCTTCGGCCGTCCGCCGGGCGCAGCCCGGCGAGTCAACTAACGAGAATCGGACCCTGCCTTGGTTTCAGCGCGCCCCATCTACCTGCCGATCGCCACAAACAACAGCCTAGTCACAAGAAACGCTGCGAGCAGCATAACCGCGTTATGTACTGCAGTGTGAGAGCGAACCAGCCGAGGATCGCTTGTCACGGTTGCATAAATGCGCATCGTCACCGCTCAGACGCGGCCCGCCGTTGCAGTGCTGAAGTCACGAAACTGACCACGATCAGCGCAATCCCTACGCCCAGCTTGAGCCGGTCCGGATTCCGCAGTCCTTCCCACACTGCATCCGGAGGCCAGAAGATTCGGGCGTCCTTGACCGCATCGAGGCAGGCCAGCACACCCGAGAGGAATATCCCGGCCATCGCAACCCGCCGTTTTTTCTCTGGAGTCATCGAGCTTGATCCCTCAAGTGGCTTATGTGAGGACAGCCGCCTTCGGCTGTCCGCCGGGCGGAGCCCGCGATGCTATGAGGCGATCCCCGTCGAGCTTCGCTCGACTGACAGCCGATGGCGGCTGTCACCACATTCTTTGCTAGAACGCGTCAATCCCCGTAATGCTCTGCCCGATGATGAGCGAGTGCACATCGTGCGTGCCTTCGTAGGTCTTCACCGACTCCAGGTTCATCATGTGGCGCATGACGGGATAGTCATCGGCCACTCCGTTCGCGCCCAGAATGTCGCGCGAAAGCCGGGCGCACTCCAGCGCCATCCACACGTTGTTGCGTTTCGCCATTGAAATATGTTGCGGCTCGATCTTGCCCGCGTCTTTCAGTCGGCCCACCTGCAGCACCAGCAACTGTGCCTTCGTGATTTCACTGATCATCCACGTGAGCTTGTCTTGCACGAGTTGGTGCGAGGCGATGGGCTGGTTGCGCCACTGCTTGCGGAGAAGAGAATACTGCAGCGCGCAGTCATAGCACGCCATCGCTGCACCCAGCGCTCCCCACGCGATGCCGTAGCGCGCCTGGTTGAGGCACATGAGCGGAGATTTCAGTCCGCCCGTCTTCGGCAGCAGATTCGACTCGGGGATGTGAACATCCTGCAACGATAGGCCTGAAGTGACCGACGCGCGCAGCGACCACTTGCCATGAATGTCGTCGGCCTTGAATCCGGGACGGTCGGTTTCTACAAGGAAGCCGCGAATCTTGTCGTTCTCGTCCTCGACTTTGGCCCAGATGATCGCGACGTCGGCGATCGTGCCCGAAGTGATCCACATCTTCTCGCCATTGATCACGTACTCATTGCCAACCTTCTTGGCGCGCGTGCGCATGCCGCCGGGGTTCGACCCGAAGTCTGGCTCAGTGAGGCCGAAACATCCGAGCTTTTCGCCCTTCTGCATTGGAGGCAGCCACGTCTGCTTCTGTTCTTCGCTGCCGAATTCATAAATCGGATACATGCACAAGCCCGACTGCACGCTCACAAAGCTGCGCACCCCCGAGTCGCCGCGCTCGAGTTCCTGCGTCATCAGGCCGTATTCCACATTGCCCATCCCGGCGCAGCCGTAGCCTTTCAGCGACGCCCCAAAGAAGCCGAGGTCGGCCATCGGTTTCACCAGTTCACGCGGAAAACGTCCTGCGCGGTTGCATTCCTCGATGATGGGAATCAGATTGTCTTCGATGAACTGGCGGGTAGTGTCGCGCACTAACCGCTCGTCGTCGGTCAACAGGGAATCGTACTGGATGAAATCGACACCGCGAAATTTGATGGCAGGCATGACGAATCTCCTGATAAAAGTGGGGCCCCAAGGACGGGGCGGTCGCCGCAGGGCAAACATATGACGGTAGCAGGGGCTTAGGACGGCGGTCAACGGGGCTACGCACGCAACCTTTTCAACAGGGCGGAGCAAGAGTTCGGTGTATGCTGTTTGCGGACTTTTCCCAGTCTTAAATCGATTCACTACGCAGTGGCAGAACTCACGGGCTGCCACCGGCTTAAATCACGGAGGCATCATGGCGTTGCATGTCGGGCACCGTCTTCCTGCAGCTTTAGGTGTGGTGAGCGTTCTTCTGCTATCTGTAAGCTTGACAACGGCGCAGAAGGTTGTTGTCGATGCCGACCCCGCCCACGTGGCCAACACGTTTAGTCCCGTTCGTTCACTGGGCGCGGCCATCGACCGCCTGCGCACGGGCACTCCCGACCATTTGCTGAAAGACCCGCTGCTGCACGAGATCCTCGGCGCAGGATGGCAGACCGTGACCTATCGCCAGAACACTGAGCTGATGGTCGAGGCCTGGCACTGGAATCCCGCAGGGAAGTGGAGTAACGCCGACAAGCAGGAAGGCTACTTCGTCGGCAGCGCCGAGCCCGGAGCGGAAATTCATAGCTCGTGGGCGTACCCGCTGCCGCATCGCGGATTCAGCCGCGGCGACGGTAACGGCTGGTCGCGCCTGACCGACGGAGATCCCAAGTCGTACTGGAAAAGCAATCCCTACCTGACCAAGGCCTTCACGGGCGAAGACGACTCGCTGCATCCGCAGTGGGTGATGATCGACCTCGGCAGCAAGATTGATGTGAACGCCATCCGCATCGCCTGGGCCGATCCGTATGCGAAGCACTACTCCGTGCAATTTTGGACCGGCGAACTTGAACCTTTCTACGAGGGCACGACCAAGGGCACGTGGCAAACATTTCCGTTGGGCAACGTCACCGAGGGCAAAGGCGGCACGGTCACACTCAAACTCGTTTCCTGGATGATCCCCGTCCGCTACATCCGCATCTGGATGACCGAGTCCTCCAACACCTGCGATACTCACGGCTCAGCCGACAAGCGCAACTGCGTGGGATACGCCATTAACGAACTCTATGTCGGATCGCTCTCAGCCGACGGCACCTTCAACGACTACGTCACGCATTTTCCGAGCCGCGATCAGACCGTGACCTGGCCGTCATCAGTCGACCCATGGACCGCCGCTACCGACCTCGACCAATCTCGCGGTGATCAGGTCGGCTTCGATTTCTTTATGACCAGCGGCATCACACGCGGCCTCCCCACCATGGTCCCGATCGCGATGCTCTACGCTACGCCCGAAGACGCTGCGAATGAGATCGCCTATCTCTATAAACGCCACTACCCAATCTCCTGGATCGAGATGGGCGAAGAGGCCGACGGCCAGCACATGCTCCCCGAAGACTATGCCGCGTTGTACGTTCAGTTCGCCACCGCGATTCACAAACTCGTGCCCGAAGCGAAGCTCGGAGGCCCGCCGTTCGAAGGCACATTCGGCGACGTCGAAGTCTGGCCCGATTCGAACGGAAAAGTTTCGTGGATCGGCCGCTTCCTTGATTACCTGAAAGCGCACGGCCGGCTGAACGACTTCACCTTCTTTTCTTTCGAACATTACCCGTATCAGGACCGTCCCACGTATTCCTGGGCCGATCTCTATCCCGAGCCCGGCTACGTCAGCCATATCGTGCAGGTCTGGAAAGACAATGGGCTGCCGCCGAATATTCCATTCTTCATGACCGAGGGCAATATCGGAGGAGGAGCGCCTCCCTCGACCGTGAAGAGCGGCCTGTGGCTCGCGGACTACGTTGGCACCATGATGAGCGAAGGTGCCGGCGCGACTTACTACTTCCATTACATGCCGTATCCGAGAGAAATGGGCGGCTTCGGGAATTTCCTGTGGATCGACCAGGACTATAAAGTGCTGGGCTATCCCCCGCAGTATCTCGCGGCGCAAGTCATCACGAAAGAGTGGGTGCAGCCCATCGACGCGCCACACAAGCAATACAAAGCCGCAAGCGATGTCAACGATGCGGCCGGAAATGTGATGGTCACAGCCTACGCAGTCGAGCGTCCTGACGGCCAGTGGTCGGTGATGCTGGTCAACCGCGACCAGTACAACGACCACGCTGTGAAAGTCGCATTCGCCGGCGGCAAGCACGATCGCCATTTCTCAGGCGAGGTGGACCGCATCACCTTCGGCTCCAACGAGTATCAGTGGCACCGCGAGGGCGTAGGCGGACATGCCGATCCCGACGGTCCGCCCTCAAAATCGAAAGTAGATGGCGGCGCAGATGTCCTCTACCAGATTCCGAAAGCGTCGATCACGGTCCTGCGCGGCCGCATTGATGAATAACGCATCTCAACAGTTTCAAGTTAAGGCACTGACGCAGAAAAAACGGTAAGAGACTGCATCGCAGCCTCGACTTCTTGCTCCTTCCTCCTTGGTCAGCCGAGGAAAGCAAGAAGCGGTGTATCGGCTAGAATATGATCCAGATTATTTTGAACAAGAGCGCGGCAAGAGAAATTACAGGAACATCGCCAGTCATGCGCAACAAATAACCGAAAGCGAGAAACGTCAGGGTCGCTCGTGCCAATAGTTAAGATCACCAATTACGTTGAATACTATCGCCATCTTGCGACATTACCCGATATTCACAGCATCTCGGGAAGAGGGGACGACGTAGCGGCAACGAAGTATGTGAATTCCCGAATTCTCGCTGCGTTGGACCCTTCACCTGATGACGTACTCCTTGACGTTGGTTGCGGCGATGGCTGCCTGCTAGAGATGGCGAAAGGCCGAGCAAAGGAATGCATCGGAGTTGTTCCAACCGGCGAAGAGCAATCTATCGTACATGCCGCCGTCCCGGGTGTGCGCATTCTAGTGGGACTCGCACAAGCGCTTCCATTGGAATCTGGATCGGTTTCCAAAGTCTCGTGTAATAGCGTATTTCTGTACTTGGAATCTGAAAATGCGGTGCTGGCGGCGATGAAGGAAATCGGTAGAGTTGCGAGGCCGAAAGCCCTAATCTTCATTGGCGAGATCCCCGCGGCGGACGAACTAACGCATTTTGGAAAATACAAGGGTGACTCGGTCATTGGTTTTCTTCGCCACCAACTTCGACAGAGTGGGCCTCGTGCCTTCATGGGCGCGGCAAAAACCGTAGCTTTATCGAGTGTGGGGAAAGCAACGCTCCTCCTAAACTCAGCCACAATCTTTCATGCTTCCCCAGAAAGGTTTATTGCAATGGCCGAAAAATGCGGGCTAAAGCACGAAGCTCACTTCAAACATATGCGACTCGACCGATCGGGGGCGGTAGTGGAATCGCCACTCCGATACAGCTACATATTCTCGAAGAATGCTCCTATTTCTCCACCCTCGGTGTGAGCAAAAGCGCAATTCAGGAACTCGAGGACAATGGTGAGCCTTGGGTCCACGTGTGGGGCGTCAGATTCGGGAGATGCCGGTTCCAAAGGCCCTCGAGGTGCGAGCAGCCGGATTCAACACGTCCGTCCCGGGATGAATTTGGAAGAGCATTCTAACGCAACCATGCCCGGGAAAGAAATTCTGCGCTCAAACCCATGCAGTTCTATCCAGCCCTGAACGTGGGAATCCAGCGCGGCACCGATCGCCGGTATTCCTCATACGACTCTCCGAACTGCCGGCGCAGCGTAGGCTCTTCATACAGGATGACGAAAACATGAGCAATCAGCAGCATCACCGCCGCGTATTCCACAACGTGAAGCCTGCGAAATAGCGCTGCCTGTCCCGCGATCGCCAGCGCCACGCCGATATACATCGGGTTGCGCACGTAGCGGTGCAGGGCAGTGGTCACGAGGAACTTTGTCGGAGCGATGGGCGCCGGCGTGCCCAGCCCGCGCACCGCAAACTCCCACGCGCAGCGGAAATAAATCGCGGCTCCCACCAGCGTGATGAAAACACCAAGCCACGTAAGCGGCCCCGGCGCCAGCTGCGGATAGCCACCCATCATCCAGTAAGGAACAAGAACGGCCACGGTCCCAGGCACGAAGATCGTGACCACGATCGTCTTCAGGATTGGTCCCAGCGCACGCGTCATACTCGGCTCACCAACTCGCCGCAAGACAGCCGCCCCCACCTTACTGTAAAATCAATACCGACGGAAGAGAATCGAGACGCAGCTTCAAGAGTCTTCCAGAGTGGATCCCGGTACTTCCGGATCAAATTTCGGATCAGGATTTCGGAGACATTCCCTCCACAACATCCGCTGTAACGAAGAAGCGGACCGCGCTGCGCAAATATTGAAGAAATCAGGAGACATCCAACATGGCAGTAGGCGCCAAGATCGCAAAAACAGCCGACCGTAAGAAGGTCATGGACACCACCAAGAGCACCGACTGCCCCAAGTGCGGCAAAGCCACGCGCATCGTGAAGCGCGTCAAAGACCGCGAACGCGGCATCCCGGGCGGGGTCTACATCTCATGCTCGGCGTGTGAGTTCTTCGAGAAGCTGTAAGCAGCAGTTTCGAGTTTCAGGTTTCTTAGAGCCGGAGCGGGAGGAGACATCCTCCTAGCTTCGGCTTTCATTTTTGCCTCTATTTTCTCCGCGCCTTAATGTTGCGTCCGAGCAACTCTCGAAACTCCACGAGCTGTTCAGCCGTGAAAGCGCGTTTGGGGATGGGCAGAGAGATTCTGGGCTGCGGGAGTACTACGAATACGGACTTATTTTCGCCCCAGGCTACATAGGTGGACCATGCCACCTGGGAATCGGCGTGAACGGAGTGGATCTGTAATCCAGAATGGGACGCCTCAATGGTCATCGGATCGTGAGCGGACGGCGTGTTGCGGAATTGCCTGCGCGCTGACAGCGACGGCCCGGCCCATATGAAGACTAGGTCACCCACAGAGAGAACGATTCCTGGCAGGACGCTGACGAACTTTACTGACGCAAAGGACAACTGGAAGACAGAAAGCACAAACAACAAAACCCAAAGACGCCTAAGACAATGAATGCCCATCGCCTCCAGAATTTTAGATTGCGCCAGGCCATTAAGCCGTCGCGATAGTCGTCGGGCGTGAGTTGAAAGGTGACTTGCATATGAAGAAGTGATTGGGACGGACTGTGGAATCCTACTCGAGCGCGAGCGCGATCCTCAGCGCTTCGTCCAATTTGACGAGATTTGCATAGGAGAGTGATCCAATGAACTGTGTGAGCTGTTCTTTCGCGACGCTCCGAAGGTTGTCGCAAGTGATCCAACTTTCGTGTTTCAAGCCTTCATCCACTCCCACCGCGATCTGAGTCGAGAGCCCGCGGCCCTTTGTGAACACCGGTGCGCAAATTACAGTCGAGTAACCGGAGTCGATGAGTTCCTGACGGCTAACGAGCACATAACAGCGATAGTGCTTGGGATCGTCGTGAGGCTTGAAAACGCGATAAATATCTCCTCGTCTCATGCGCAGATACTTCGCTAATCTTCCTCAGGTGCCTGGTCTTCAAGGCCATCTTCAGCGTCCACGTTTAGTTCCTTCGCATATTTGTTGAGAATGGCGAGGTCGCGTGCGCTCCGTTCCGCTCTGATCTTCTCTCTCAGATACTGGCGAAGAACATCGTCGATGAGGGCGGAGCGTGAGCGTTTCGAACCAGCCAGACGGTCGATTCCGGTCAGCACATCCGGCGAGAGTGTGACAGATGTCTTCTCTTTCATGCTACTATTATACTACCAATGGGAATACTACAGGAATATCTTGGGGGAATCATCTACCCGCTGATCTGCCCCAGAATCGCCCTCGCTTCCGCCGCTGGATCCGCAGCCTCCGTGATGGGCCGGCCGACCACGATGTGGCTGGCTCCCGACGCGATGGCTTCGGCCGGAGTCACGACGCGCACCTGATCTCCCACGCTGGTCCCGGCCGGGCGCACCCCCGGGGTTACGATCGCGAATTTGTCCCCAAGTTCCGCGCGCAAAGTCGAAGCTTCGCGAGCCGAGGTCACCACGCCCTGGCATCCATTGGCCAGTGCGATCGTCGCCAGCCGCACCACGCTGTCTTCCACCGTGCCGCCAACCCCGATCTTCTCCAGGTCGTTTCCGTCCATGCTGGTGAGCACCGTGACAGCGAGCACCATCAGTTCCGGCCGTGTCTTCGCGGCCTCGACGGCAGCGCGTAGCATCTTGCCGCTGCCCGACGCGTGGACGGTGAGCATGCTCACGCCGAGCTTCGCCGCTTCACTGACTGCTGCGCCCACGGTGTTCGGAATGTCGTGGTACTTCAGATCGAGAAACACGCGCCGCCCCGAGGCCACCAGATCTCGCACCACTTGCGGACCTTCGGCCGTATAGAGCTGCATGCCGACTTTGTAGGTCAGCGCGGAGTCTCCCACCGCCGCCACAATCTTCTGTGCGGCGGCGGCGGTGGAAACGTCGAGTGCAACGATGAGCCGCTGGCGCGGATCGTTGCTCTGCAAACCAGTGTCGCGCATATCTTCGCTGCGGTGGCTGAAGCTACCGTGCGGGACGCTGGGTAATGTTGTCGGCATCCCAGCCAGTGTACTGGTTTTTACGGGAGTTTTACTACCGGGGGATGGTTTACGGCGACCGTCTGGTAAACGGGCTTCTGGTCGCGGGGGTTGACCAGATCCAGACGCACCCGTTGCAGACCACGCGCCTTGAATTGCAGCGCCTGGGCGGCACCGTACGACAGGTCGATAATCCGCCCTGGAACGATGGGACCGCGGTCATTCACCCGAACCACAACGGCCCGGCCGTTGCGCAGGTTCGTGACTTTCACGTAGCTTCCCATGGGAAGCTTCAGGTGGGCGGCGGTCATGTCGTACATATCGTACGGTTCGCCGCTCGCCGTGGGTTTCCCCTCGAAAATCTGACCGTACCAGGACGCTGTCCCAATTTGATACGGTTTGGTCTTGCCGACCTGTTGGCGGACTTCGGGTTGTTTCTGAACGGAACTAACTGGAGCCGCTGTCGCCTCCGAGATGTTCGGTCCCTGAGCCGCTCCCAGGCCGACGA